>Ga0302140_10005386_pt1 | contig 16159 bp, 9 predicted proteins | sample I_Bog_E1_1_FD_202095 | JGI IMG/M metagenome (GOLD analysis project Ga0302140, IMG submission 202095) | Peat permafrost microbial communities from Stordalen Mire near Abisko, Sweden - I_Bog_E1_1 | ecosystem: Environmental > Terrestrial > Soil > Wetlands > Peat | place: Sweden: Abisko, Stordalen... | reverse complement strand
TCAAGGCTTTGCGCAACCTTTGCGCGGGCCAGGCGCGAATGTTCGGATTGTTGCTGACATTTGCCATGTTGCTGGGCTTGTCGCCCGCAAGTGCTCAGACAATTACAGCCACCGTGCGCGGCACCATTATGGATCCGGCTGGAGCTGTTCTCGCGGGAGTTAGTGTTACCGCAACCAACACGGCGACAAACGTGAAGACGGGCACCGTCACCAACGAGAGTGGCATCTACAATATCCAGTTCCTGCCCATCGGACAGTACAAAATCACCGTAGCAGCCCCGGGCTTCGAGACGTCGTCGATTGGCCCATTCATGCTGGAGATCGACCAGATCGCCAGAATCGACACCAAGCTGAAGGTTGGACAGACCTCGGATACAATCGTTGTCTCATCCGATGTTTCGCCCATTATGCAAACCGAGGATGCGACGGTAGAGTCGACCCTCTCCGGCAACGCACTCTCCAGCATGCCGCTGAACGGACTGAACTTTCAGAGCGCAACCTTATATGTAGCTGGCGCGGTCAACCCCAGCATGTCGAGCATGGCATCCAGCAACGGCAACGAGCGCGCCACATCTTGGGCTGGAAGTCCATCTTTCAATGGCAACCGTGCCCAGACCAACAACTACGTTCTCGATGGTATCGAGATTAACGAGACCATGAACAACCTGTCAGCCTACAACCCGGCCCCTGACGCTATTCAGGAGATGCGGGTAATCACTGGCAACGCCAGCGCCGAGTACGGAAACGTCAACGGCGGCGAAATCCTGGTGGTTACCAAGGGCGGAACGAACAACTTCCATGGCAGTGCCTACGAGCTTTATCAAGCCAATTACATGGCCGCCAATTCCTGGTATAACGGCTATGCCGGCGTCCAACCCTCTGTATTTACGCAAAATCAGTTTGGTGGCACCATCGGAGGGCCAGTCCGGATTCCGCACCTCTTCAACGGCAAGGACAAGCTCTTCTTCTTTGCTGATTATCTGGGCTTCCGTTATCACTCCGGCGGCCAGGCGAAAGCCACTGTGCCGACCATGGATATGCGCAACTGCCCAGTAGTGAATGGCGTTGCGACCTGCGACTTTTCGGAATTGTGGACGCCGCAATTCGCTAACGTGCAACTTTATAACAACCAGAACGGTAACGGGTTTGCGAATGCCTCCCCAATGGGAGACTGCTCATTGAACGCGGGGGATCCGCACAAGACGTGCAATCAGGTTCCGCTGGTCAGCCCCTTGGCCAAATTTCTGTTTAACAACGTGAATGCACTTCCTCAACCTAATGCAACGCCCCTGACCGGCCAAGGCGATGCGAACAACTATCTGGGCTACACCAAGGGCCAGACACACAACAATCAGGAAGATTTCAGGGGCGATTGGAAAGCCGGCGTCAACGACGCGGTGATGGGCCGTTACACCCAGGGTCAAGCGACCGATTTCACCATTCATTCCGTTTTGCCGACGACCTTTCCCAGCAACAACGTCTATCCGTTCAAGAGTTTTGTAGCCAACTGGGTACACAACTTCTCGCCTGCGATCGTGAATGAGTTTCGTGCGGGCGTCACTCGCTCTATCTGGAATCAGGGCGTACCGGGGGATCCTTCCGGCATCTTTGGGGCGAGCGGCGACAACAAGATCGGGCTCCCCTTTGCCGACCAGCCGTTTGCGGGCTTCAGCGTCATGAGCATCGGCAGCTCCGAGAGCAACATGGGCAACAAGGCGGTCGTCACCCAGTTCCACGAGAACAACTTTTACTACGGGGATAACCTGACCTGGCTGCGCGGCGCGCATACCCTCAAATTCGGTACCCAGATACTGCGCTATCAGCAGAACATTTACTACTCCGGAAATTCCGGCGCTCTGGGAACGTTCTCGTATTCCGGTGCGTACAACGTGGATAACTCATCAAAAATCTGCGGCGTCGCCTTTAACAAGGCCTGCGGCGGTTACGGCTATGCCGACCTCGTCATGGACCAGGCCAGCAGCACATCCATCGGCGGCGTCTCCGGAGCTAACGGACAACGCCAGTACCGCGCTGCTTTCTATGTTCAGGATGACTGGAAGTTTAACTCAAGGCTTACCTTGAATCTGGGCGTGCGCTATGGCCACGATCAACCCATCTACGAAGTCAACAACAAGGAAGCCAGCGTTGACTTGTCGAATATGAACCTGATTTCGGCGTCGGGCATCAAACTTGCAGGAGTGAACGGCAACAGCCGCTCCCTGTATAACGCTTACAACTATGAGTTCATGCCGCGCATTGGATTCTCTTACCAGGTCGACCCTCGCATCGTGCTTCGCGGCGGCTACGGGATGACCGACGATGTGGAAGGCGCGGGAGAAAACTGGAGGATGGCGCAGAATCCGCCCTTCCAGACCGGCTTCTCGGCCACTCCAACCGTCCCTTCAACCAGCTCTAGCGGACAGCTTCCCTTGACATTGGAGGCGGGCTTCAGCCACCCTGCGGGAGCCATCAGCATTTACAACGCCTGGGACCCGAACCTAAAGCCGGCGTTGATTCAACAGTTCAACTTGGCCTTGCAATACCTGATCGACGGCAAGACTTCCGTGCAGGCTGGGTATGTTGGTGAAACAGGCCAGCACCTGGTCACTCCCATTGAGGCTAATCAGTGGACGACGAATGCTACCGCCAAGCTCACCAATGCTGATTGCAGCAACACCGTTGCTCCGGCATCGCCGGCCTGCAATCTTGTGGGCAATCAGGGATATATGCAGATCACTCAGTCGGAAGGTTACTCCAACTACCACTCCATGCAGGCCACCGTTCGTCATCAGAATTCCAATGGCCTGGAATACACCTTCAACTACACCTGGTCGCACGCGTTGACTAACAACGCCGGATTCTATGGCGTTTCCGGTGTCTCCGATTCCTCGACGTTCTTCCAGGACTTCCGCAATCCACGCGGGGACTACGGCCCGGCAGGCCAGGATGTCCGTCAGGCTTTCAACGGCCATTTCAACTATGAACTGCCCTTCGGCCGCGGAGAAAGATTCGGCGCCAAAATGAACCGGGTGTTGGACTCAGCGGTTGGCGGATGGAAGATTTCCGGCGGCGTCGTCATGTACTCCGGTTTCCCGCTCAACATGGTTTCGCCCAATAACTATGTCATCCACAACGGCAGCACTGCCAGCGGCCGTCCGCACGCCATGCAGTACAGGCCGATGAAAATTGTGGGCCGTACTACCTCAAACTGGTTTGGCACCGATCCATCCGCAGTGCCGTGCACGACCCTCGATAAAACAACCGGCAATGCCGTTGACAATGGCACCTGCGCTTATGGTTACGAGAGCGCCAACAGCTTTGGTAACGCGTCCAACGGTTCCGAGCGCGCTCCTGGGTACCGTCAGGTTGATCTGGCGGCGTCCAAGTCATTCCAGATCACCGGTGGACAAACCCTCCTGCTGCGCGGGGAGGCCTTCAACGCGCTGAACCTCGCCAGCTATGCGGCTCCAGTTAACACACTGAGCAGTTCACTCGGCACCACGTTTGGCCGAATCACATCCACGAACTCCTCACAGAGGATCATGCAGGTTACAGTGCATTATCAGTTCTAATTTTGAGACAAGTGCAACATCTAACCAGGAGGATTGTTCAACAGGACAATCCTCCTGAATTTTCTCTAAGCTCCCTAATACGATTTTTCCGCTCTGATGCTTGTTGAGCGTCTTGCGGTTTTTGCCTAGAATCAGAATTGCGCACGCGTGGTTCCCTGCGATCCCAATGCGCACACCGCGGTCCTGAGGTAAACAAATGTTCTGCCTGTCTTATTTACGCGAACGCCTTCTCCCTTCTGCTGCTTTTTGCGCTACCATCTGCTTTCTAACCGGCCTTCTCCTTTTTCCATCGACGACCTTGATTGCGCAAGCAGCACCATCGCTCTCTCCCAGGCAGCCAGCGGCTCCGAAGCTCGCCCTGATTCCCATGCCGCGTGAGATTCGCGAAGTTAAGGACGTCTCGCTGGCTAAGGGCGCAGGCATCATGGCCGCAGGCAAGGATGCCGAAGACAAGTTCGCCGCCGATGACCTGGCCAGTTCGCTCAAGGAACGCGGCATCGACGCGCGCATCGGCAAGACGGGCAAAATCAAGATCGTGCTTCTTCGCCAGCAAACAAAAAAGGCGGAGACAATTCTTGCAAGCGCCCACATCAATTTTGATCCGGCGATGCAGGCCGAGGGCTATGTTCTCGTCACCGACGGGAACGTAACATATGACATTGCAGCCACGGGCGCGGGAATCTATTACGGCGTGCAAACCATCAAGCAACTGACAGACGGCCGTGGAGCGGATGCTATTTTTCACTCGGGAGTGGTGCGCGACTGGCCTGCCATGAAGTATCGCGGCCTGAGCGACGATCTATCGCGCGGCCCCGTTCCCACGCTTGAATATCAGAAGCATCAAATTCGCATACTCTCCGAGTACAAGGTGAATATCTACTCGCCGTACTTCGAGAACACCCTGGCCTATGCGTCCAATCCGCTGGCCGCACTGCCCGGAGGCGCAATGACCCGCGCCGACGGAGCAGAGCTGGTGCGCTATGCCAATCAGTACCACGTCACGATTGTTCCCGAGCAGGAAGCATTTGGCCACCTGCATCGCGTCCTGATGTACGATGTTTATTCCCAGCTTGCGGAAACGCCGCATGGGTCTGTTCTGGCGCCAGGTCAGCCTGCATCGCTGGATCTGATCCGGCAATGGTTCACGGAGACGGCTTCGAGTTTTCCCGGCCCGTTTCTTCATATCGGCGCGGACGAAACCTTCGAACTGGGAAGAGGACAGACCAAAGCGCGCGTGACTCAGGATGGGCTCGGCGCGGTGTATGTTGACTTTCTCAAGCAAATTCATGCGGAACTAACTCCTCTGGATAGAAAGCTGCTGTTCTGGGGCGACATCGCGATGGATAGCCCAGAACTGGTCAAGACACTGCCGAAGGACATGATCGCCGTCGCATGGGAATACAATCCGAGGCCTAACGGATATGAAAAGTGGCTCTCGCCGTACGTAGATGCTGGAATGGAGACGTGGGTGGCTCCAGGCATTAATAACTGGCGGGTAGTCTATCCAAATTTCAATGCCGGTCTCGATAACATTCAGGGATTTGTTCGCGATGGTCAGCGGCTCGGCTCTACCGGAGAATTGAATACCGTCTGGAATGATCTGGGCGAGGGACTGTTCAACATGGATTGGTATGGCGCGCTCTTCGGCGCGGCCGCCGGTTGGCAAAAGGGAACAAGCAGCATTCCTCAATTTCAGAGCAGTTACGGTCAGGTCTTTCATGGCGATTTCACAGGTAAGATCAACCAGGCACAAGTGGAACTGATGGCCGCGCAGGCGACACTGAAAGATGCAGGGCTAGGTTCGGCCACCGACAACTTATTCTGGATTGATCCGTGGAGTGCGGAAGGACAACAGCTTTCCGCCAAGTTGCTGCCGGTAGCTCATGCGTTTCGCGTACACGCCGAACAGGCCATTATTCTCATCGATCAGGCGCGTGGCACAGCGCCACTGCGCGAACCGGATGCGCTGGACGCAATGGAGATGGGAGCGCGGCGCATGGACTTTATCGGATACAAATTCGAGGTTGCGCAGGAAATCGCCGACGGGTATGATCGCGCTTACCAGGAACAAGGCGATCCAGTAGGCAAGCGCCAAGTAGGCCGAGAGTTAGGCGCGATTACGGGCGTGAATGGTGAATGCCAGGATCTTCGCGAGGGATATGAGATGAGCCGGGGGCTCTTCCGCCACGCATGGCTCCAGGAGAATCGCCCCTATTGGCTGGATAATGTCATGGCGCATTACGATCTCGCCATCCAATTGTGGATTCAGCGCGCCAACCGTTTCAGTGAGGCAAGCTCGCAATATCGCGAGACACACGTCCTTCCCAAACCGGAGGAGGTTGGATTGCCTGCACTGCCGGTCGCCGCGCCTCCAACCTCGCCTGATCTTCCTGCCGTGAAGAAGGATAAGTAGCACAAATGTTGATTGTGCCATCATCGCTACAAGGGTTGCCCAGCAGCGGCGCTACAAGTTAGGCGCGTCGTAGTAACAAATGGATCTGTACCACGGGAGAAGCTAGGATGAAGATAATTCGCAATGCCGTACTCTCGCAGATCGGTGCCTTATTGGTTATGTCCGCGCTTCCTTGCGTTGTTGCGAGGGGCCAGGAGTCTGTCGCAAAGCCAGACTATGTGGTAGCCATGCCGGTTATCAACATGTATCATTCCGCCTCCGCTGACAGCGATGTAGTGTCGCAAGCCCTCTATGGTTCTGGCGTCCTTTCGTTGGAGAAGAAAGATGGCTGGATTCATATTCGCACCGGAGATGACTATACGGGCTGGGTTGCGGCAGAGGATGTTACAGCGGAGCAAAGCGATTATGCCCCCGCCGGCAAGGCCGTTCGCGTCGTACAGCTCGGCGCGAATATCTATCGCGAACCCAGTGTGACCAAACACGCGCCCTTGCTGAACCTTCCCTGGGAGGCACAATTGGAATTGGTTTCCGCCAATGTGGACCGGAGCGGGCGGTGGCTTCAGGTCAAGCTCGTAAATGGGCAGACGGCTTATGTCGAGCAAGGCAATGTAAGTACAAATGTTCCCGCACTTACCATCGACCAGACCATCCAACTCGCGCGCAGATTCCTTGGCATCACTTACACATGGGGCGGGGTTTCCACCCATGGATACGACTGCTCTGGCCTAACGCAAATGCTGGTTCGCCAGCGCGGAATCCTCATGCCGCGAGACGCCGGCGTACAGGCAAACTGGAGTGGAGTTACACCAGTGGAGCGCAAGGACCTGCAGCCGGGCGACCTGCTGTTCTTTGGCGGCAGCGCGACAAAGATCACCCATACCGGTATGTACATTGGTAATGGCGAATTTATCCACGACACTACCAACACACACCCCGAGGTGCAGATTAGCAAGCTTGACGATATGCCCTGGACCAAACTGTTGGTAGCCGCACGGAGAGTGAAATGATGAATCGACGCGATTTATTCAGAGCGGCCGGCGCAGTGGGAGTAGGCGCTGCGATACCGGCGACTATGTTCGCTGCGGCAGCTCCCACGGTGGGCGGCAATGCAGTGGTCAAGACTGAACTGAAGCGTCTCATGCTGCGCCACACATGGACGACCACTATGTCATCCAGCGCCTATCGCGACACAGTTCACCTTCAGTATCAACGCGACGGCATCACCGGATACGGCGAGGGCGCGCCGATCGTGCGATACAAGGAGTACCCCGAGCAAGCCAAGCTGGCCATAGATGCGATTATCGGCCGGATTGAATCGGGTGACCCGCAAAGATTCGATAAGCTCCTAGCCGAGGTGCGCCACGCGCTAGGCGAGCATCAGCACGCGGCCATGGCTGCGGTGGACATCGCGATATGTGATTGGCTGGGCAAGAAGCTCGGCATTCCTTTGTATCAGTATTTTGGGCTCGATCCGGAAGACGCCCCCTTGACCACTTTTTCAATAGGAATCGATACGCCGGAGATTACGCGGCAGAAGACGCGCGAGGCCGAAGATTTTCCGATTCTCAAGGTGAAAGTTGGGCTTAAGAGTGACGAGGAGACGATCGAAGCCATCCGCAGCGTGACAAAAAAGCCGTTGCGTGTGGACGCCAATGAGGGATGGACCGATAAAGAAGAAGCCATCCGCAAGATTAACTGGCTAGAGACGCAGGGTGTGGAATTAATCGAGCAGCCGATGCCGGCGCATATGTTTGAAGAGACTAAGTATGTGCGCAGCAAAGTGCATTTGCCGATTATTGCCGATGAGGCTTGCACGGACGCGTCGTTGATCCCCCAACTGAAGGAAGCTTACGACGGAGTCAACGTAAAGCTTGATAAGTCAGGAGGCGTGATGGAAGCCTACCGGTGGATCAAGTTTGCCAGAACGATGAATATGAAGGTGATGCTAGGTTGCATGGTATCCAGCTCGTGCACAGTTACCGCGGCGGCTCACCTATCGCCGTTAGTTGATTATCCTGACCTGGATGGAAATTTGTTGATTAGCAATGATCCGTACGAAGGTGTGAAGGTGCGGCGCGGAAAGTTGATTTTGCCGTCCGGGCCCGGCCTGGGACTGAAGGTTCTAGCTTAATAAGCTGATTCAACCGGGCGCGTGCTGCCGTCCGCCCATAAAAGTTTTGTCAATTGCTGCCAGGCGCAAGCCCAGGCAAGGGAGATTCGAGTGAAAAAACAACCTACGATTTGCCGGCTTGTCCTGATGCTTCTGATTGCCGCTGCGTCACTTAGCGCACTGGCCGAAGGGAATGCCTCGCCCTCCGGCGACAAAGCCATCATAACTAATGGAGCAAACCTCACTAACATTGATGAGATGATGAATACGGCAGTTGCGCGAGGAGTTATCCCTGGCGGCGTTGTGCTGATCGGCCACAACGGAAAAGTGGTTTACCGCAAGGCTTTCGGCTCGCGCTCTCTGGAACCTGACAAGGAAGCAATGACAGAAAACACCATTTTCGATATTGCTTCGCTCACGAAATGCATTGCCACGACCACTTCCGTCATGAAGTTAGTGCAGGAGGGAAAGATCCGCATCAACGATCCGGTATCTAATTACTTGCCGGACTTCGCCAGAAACGGGAAGAGCGACATTACTGTTCGTGAACTGCTCACGCATTATTCAGGATTGCGCCCCGACATAGACCTGAAGACAACTTGGACGGGCCGCGATGCGGCTTACCAGATGGTCATGGACGAGAAGCCAATCTTTCCTCCTGGCTCGCATTTTCTTTACAGCGATATCAACTTTGAAACTCTCGGATTCCTGGTAGAGAAGGTTTCCGGCATGAGCCTGGATGAATATTCGGCAAAGTATGTGTTCGGACCTCTGGGGATGAAGGATACGCGCTTCTTGCCGCCCGCCGCGTGGATTCCGCGCATCGCGCCCACTCAATATGACGAGAACCACCATATGCTGCGCGGCACTGTGCATGACCCGACGGCACGGCGCATGGGAGGTGTTGCGGGGCACGCGGGATTATTCTCCACCGCCGACGACCTTTCAATATTTGTTCAGGACATGCTCTCCGGTTTCCACGTTCTAACGCCCCTGTCGGTCGAGAAGATGTCTACGCCGGAGCAACCGCCCACCGGCGTTTCGCTGCGAGGCTTCGGATGGGACATCGATTCTCCGTATTCCTCTAACCGTGGGGAATTTTTTCCTATCGGATCGTATGGGCATACAGGGTTCACCGGAACATCAATCTGGATCGATCCAGTCACAAACACTTATGTGATTGTTCTGACCAATGCAGTCCATCCGGACGCTCATAGATCCGGGCTTGGCTCGCTGCGTGCGCGGATAGCCACCGTCGCCGCGCAGGGTTTGGGACTCTCGGTTTCAGACGATCAAAAACTGCGTCTCGCTCGTCTCACCGGTTATAACGAGGCCTTGTCGTCGGAGCACCTTATGACCGCGCGCAATGACCTGGTCCGCGTCGGCATCGATATGCTTGAGGCGCACAATTTCGCCGAACTCCGCGCGGAAAATGGATCGGCAACCAGGGTTGCGCTGGTCACGAATCAGACCGGATTGGACTCGCGAGGCAATCGCACCATCGATGTACTGGCCAAGGCTCCGGGCATCAAAGTTGTTGCTATCTTCAGTCCTGAGCATGGCGTGAACGGAAGCGTGGACACTACACAGATCGCGGACTCGAAGGACTCGATAACCGGGATTCCCGTGTACAGCGTCTATGGAGATTCCAGCGCCAAGCGCCATCCATCGCTGGAGATTCTTAACTCCGCGGACGTAATAGTCTACGACATTCAGGACATCGGCGCGCGCTTTTACACTTACGAAACCACTCTCGGCTACTTCCTTGAGGCAGCTGCGAAGGCGGACAAGAAGATATTCGTTCTCGACCGCCCAAATCCTATCAACGGTGCTTTCGTTCAAGGTCCGATCAGCGACAAGGGCCGCGAAAACTTCATCAACTACGGGCAGATCCCGATCCGCCATGGAATGACAATTGGCGAGTTAGCGCGCTTTTATAACTCCGAGCGCGGCATTAATTCTCACCTCACAATCGTCGCCATGGAAGGCTGGGAGAGGGGAGATTGGCTGGATTCGACTGGGATGTTCTGGGTGAATCCTTCTCCTAACATGCGCAACCTGACAGAAGCGGCTCTTTATCCAGGGCTAGGAATTCTTGAGTCGACTAATGTGTCCCTTGGACGAGGCGCCGATACTCCGTTTGAGTTGGTGGGCGCGCCGTGGATTAAGCCGGTGGAACTGGCTGCCTATCTGAATGCGCGGCAAATCGACGGAGTTCGCTTTGTGCCGACTGAATTCACACCTACCGCCAGCGTTTACGAGCAGCAAAAGTGCGGTGGCGTGAACATTATCGTGACGGACAGGAATAGACTCGATGCGCCGGAACTCGGCATCGAAATTGCGTCCGCGCTGCACTCTCTTTACCCCCAGCAGTTCGAGATGAAAAATCTGGACCGCTTGATGCTGAACAAAGCGACCATGGATGCAATCAGCGCCGGACGGGATCCGCGACGGGTTTGGATGGACTGGATGGATGAAATTGCGGTTTTCAAACAGGCCCGGGCTAAGTACCTTTTGTACTAAACATTGCCGGAAATGCAGGAAGGTGTTTCATCATTTGCACGACTGCTCCGCCCCAGCATGAAGACCACTTGCTGGGGCGGAGCTTTTATTACTTTGCAAGATGATGCACAAATTCGCGCCGGCTCCAAAAGCAGAGTAAGCCTTCAATTTACGGTAAGCGTCACCTTCGTGTTCGACTTGATTGCTCCGGTGGTCTGATCGACTCCAAGGACAGTGACGGTATAAGTTCCTGGCGTTGTGCCGCCGACGCCTGTGCTTTTTGTGTTGCTGCTGCTTCCACCACCGCACCCTGTGATTGTTCCGATACTCACGATGAGAAAGACAACCCCCAGAAGCTTTTGCCAACTCAAGCGCCGCCGCGGGATTCCAAATAGCAGGAGGCATGCCCCGATTGACCCGCCACCTCCCAGGAAAAGGCTCCTTCGCGGCAAATTCAAGGACTGAGTTGGCGCAGTGGTGTGGATGGTGAGTGTTGCCGTGCTTGCAGCGGTTCCGCTTATGGTAACTGATGCCGGCAGCGAACAAGTGGGACTGACAGTTGCGGTTGGAGCGATGCTGCAGCTAAGATTCACAACTCCAGTAAATCCGCCCGAGGGTGTCACGGAAATCGTAGACGTTCCGCTGGAGCCAAGAGTGCTGATTGTAACCGCACCGCTGTTACTTGCCGCAAAGCTCGGGGAAGTAGCCGTCCAATTGCCGATGACTGCCGCATCGACCGTATCCTGATCAAAACCTCCGAGGGTTGTGCCTCCCCAAGTCTCTCCACCGGATTCGCTGTTCCATTGGTGAATTCTCTGATTGTTTTCCCAGTCCGTGTTGGGCAGCGGTCCCAGGTTCCATACTGTTGTGTTTGAATCCCAGGCAGCTACCCACGCAACGTCCGGGAGCGGCGAGGTGTTCACAATGTCAGTTTCAAAATCATTTTCTCCGCTGTACACTCCCGAGAGAAAATTGTTTGCGTGAAGCTCAGTTGTCCAACTCCCCAAGAAGGTCTTTACTGCGTTAGAGCAACTTCCGCCGTCAGGCGTGTAACCCTCCATATCGTAATAGACTATTCCGCTTGTGATGCCCAACCATTTGGCCTGAGCTATGGCCAGATCGGCCTGATAGGCGCCGGTAGACTCGGGGTCTGAACTAATGTACCAAAAGCCTGCGCCGACACAAGGAGCCTGGGGGCCGACCCACAATGGAAGCAAGCCCCATCCCATATTTGTGACGCTTGTTGCCCACGCGGGAGTCAGGTTAGTGTCAACAGTCTTCGATGAGCTTGCAGTCCAATTAGCAGCGCACGTGTTCTGGCCATTCGGCGAAACGCAGTATACATCGCATCCGCCAAGATAGATTCCAATGTCATAGTAAGGGCTGTTTGTCCACCACGTTTGCATCTGGGTTTGGCTAGGAGCGCAGGCGATGTCAAGGCCGGCATTCTCACTTACAACTGTTCCTGCCGCAACCTGCGGAGTTGCTTCGGCTCGCTCGTCACGTTGCAACTGCGCAGAGGCGAGGGAATTTCGCGATAGAGGCAAAGAAGCCGCGAAAGAGGATTCCCGCGCAGCAGCGGGATGCGGGGTAATGGTTGTGAGCGTCTTGCCTCCATCCATTGTGGCGAGCAGTTCGGTTTGTTGTGAGCACGCCGCCTTTGATTTCTCACACGCGCCGGATGAATAGCTCAGCCAGCCCGTGGAGGCATCAACAAACTCAGCATGAGTGATATTGCCGTCGGGCTGTAAGCCCGACGGAATTGCGCCTTGGCTTCGAACGCCGCCGTGCTCAACAAAAACCTCTGAGCCCGTCGCGTAAACATGACTTGTTAGCGCTCCATTGTTCGTGATAGCTACGTGCAGCGCCGCCGAATTCCGGCTGACTCGCTGCGGCTGCCATGACTGGCCGCTTTTCTCAGTAACATAGTCGATAACACAGTTGCCGTCCGGGGCTTCAGTTGAAGCGGTAAGCTGTCCGTAAATCGTTCCCGTAAAGGAGGGCAGGCTGTGGATAGACACGGAACCAGTGCACCCATCCGGCACGGGAATCGCTGCTGACTGCCAGTTCTGGCCGCCATCGCGCGTGAACCATAGCCGATCTTGCGCCGGCCCGCCAACCATCCACCCATCCGTGCGAGTTATAAAAGCAATATTGCCGGCCGCAGGTGGAGGAGGAAGCGCGGTCCATGTCAAACCGCCATCGGTCGTGTGCAATGCAGCGCCGATACTGAAATTTGAGCTTGAATTGAGATGAAGGATGATCCAGCCCTCTTGCGCGTCAGTGAAGTACATCGAAGCAACTCCACCCACCTGCCTGCCCTGCACGATGGGATCGAGGGCTACCCGTGCATTCTGCCAGGTTGCTCCGCCATTCCGAGTTGAGGCAACGGTGATGGATGATTGCGTGTCATCATTGCCAGAAAGAACTGCCCATCCGGTTTTCGCGTCGAAGAAGAAAGCCTTGCTGACAGGCCGCTGGCCATCCCCTGGCGTAATGTCATTCCAGCTCTGTCCGTTGTCCGATGTCCAGAACAGCCGGTGGCCCGTCAACGCCCAGCCCGAGCCTGGAGAAACCAATTTCATATCTTGCACAGAAATGTTAGCTTCGCTTCCGGTTTGCGCCCAAAGTGCCCCGGCAAAAAGAAGTGAGATCAGCAGCGCAGTCGCACATCGCTTCCTGCGTTTCACAGGGACGTCCTTAATAGATATTCTCCCTGTGCTGATCGTTTTACAGCCAGCCCATTGCATCACCTTGATTTCCTCCTGATTTTCTACAAGTTGTATTCGGAGTGCTAATTCATTTTGCAGAGAATCCTAGCGGATGAATTGACTAAATGTCAATTAAAGTAGCATGTTGATGACTAAATGAGCTAGATATGTTCAAATTTTGGGCGATACAGAAATCCTTCTTCAGCATCTCCCACCATCAGTTTGTCTTGTGCCATCGTCTCAGAGATTCGTTCCGCGTAGACTTTCCAGCCGCTGTAGCTCCCTCATGTCCACGATCCATGGCCTGGACCGCTTGCCAAGGACAAGGAACTCGGAGCCTGCATTGACACTGCTGCTGCAGGCAGCTAGAGTGGCTCACTGGCGCAGCTTTTCGTGTTTTATACTTGCGGGACATTCGCGTAAAGGAAAGCTCTGCCAAAGGGAGAAACAATGTTCGTCCCCGCGTCTTTCGCCACTGCGCTTCTGCTGACCATTTTGTGCACCTTCTGTTGGGGCTCGTTTGCCAATACCTTCAAGCTGACAGAAAATTACCGCTTCGAGTTATATTACTGGGATTACGGCCTCGGCATTTTTCTTGTCTCGGTGGCCTACGCCTTCACGCTGGGCAGCATGGGCGGCGGGCTTTTCAGCTTCCTGCCTAACCTGCGCCAGGCCGATTCCATTTTTCTCATCTATGCAGCGCTCGGCGGATTCATCTTCAACATTGCCAACGTCCTGCTTGTGGCCGGCATTGATATGGTAGGCTTGGCCGTTGCCTTTCCGCTCTCCATCGGCATCGCCCTCGTTGAAGGCACGGCCCTCAGCTATCTCATCCACCCGCAAGGCAGCGCCCGACTGCTGGGCGCCGGCGTGTTGATGGCGCTGGTCGCGGTCGTCTTTATCGGGATAGCCTACGCCGCGCGCGGAACTGCCTCGGCGGTCAGCTCGCGCAGGGGAACCCTGGTCTGCGTCGTCTCCGGGCTGCTGATGGGCGTCTTCGCGCCACTCATCACAAAAGCTACGCAAGGCAGCCATCCGGATGCATCGCAGTTGGTTTCTGCCGGCGCTCTTAGCCCTTACACTGCGGCGGTCCTCATGACGTTCGGCGCGTTTCTCTGCTGCTTCGTCTTTAATCCGATTCTGATGCGGAAGCCGTTGACGGGCGCGCCGGTCTCCATCTCCGGATATTTCTCGGCACGGGCGGGCTATCATGCGCTTGGCCTTTTGGGCGGCGCCATCTGGGGCACGGGCACGGTCTTCAACTTCGTTGCCGCCCGCTTCGTCGGATTGCCCATCTCGTATGCCATTGGGCAGGCCTCGCCCATGATCGCCACGCTCTGGGGTGTACTGGTGTGGCATGAATTTCGCGGCGCCAGGCGAAAGTCCTGGGTTTATCTTGCCGCCATGTTCATCTCTTACCTGCTCGCGCTGGCGCTGATCGCGCTGGCCTATCGCGCCGGCTAGCCGCCATAACAGCGTTCACTTACGACTTACAAGGGACGGATCGATGATGGAAAAGAAATGGGTCACAGTCCTCGGCAGCTTTGTTGCGGATCTCGCCTTCCGCACGGACCGTATTCCCGTTTGGGGCGAAACGCTGATGGGCAGCGAGTTCAAACTCGGGCCGGGCGGCAAAGGTTCCAATCAGGCAGTGGCCGCGGCGCGCGCCGGTGGCCGGGTGAGTTTCATCTCCAAGCTGGGACCGGACCCCTTCGGCGACATGGCGCGGGCGCTATATAAATCTGAAGGCATCGACACTCAGTTTCTCTTTTCAACACAGAGCGCCACCGGAGCAGCCGCCATCATCATCGATGCCCACAAAGGCGAGAACGCCATCATCATTGTGCCCGGCGCTTGTTTTGAAGTGACTGCTGCCGAGGTCGATCAGGCTCGTGCGCTCATCGCCGACTCCAGCGTTTTTGTCGCCCAGCTTGAGCTCCCGCTCGCTGTCGTCGAGCACGGGCTGGCGCTGGCCCACTCCCTCGGCGTGCCCACCATCCTTAACCCCGCGCCCGCTGCGCCGCTGCCCGAGAGCATCTACCGGCACATTGACTACATCACGCCCAACGAGTCGGAGGCGGCCTCGCTCACCGGCGTTTCGGTCTCGACCATCGCGGACGCCGAAAAGGCCGCCGATGCGTTCCTTGCCCGCGGCGTGCCGAACGCCATCATCACCCTGGGCGCGCAAGGCGTCTTTGTGAAAAGCGCGCAGGTCCGGGCGCATGTGCCCGCCGTCAGCGCCGGTAAAGTCGTGGAAACAACAGGCGCTGGCGATGCCTTCAATGGCGGCTTCGCTGTGGCTCTCTCGGAGGGTATGGGTCTGATCGAGGCCGCGCGCTTTGGCTGCGCCACCGCCGGCATCTCCATCACGCGCCCCGGCACCGCGCCTTCCATGCCCACCCGCGCGGAGATCGACGCGCTTCGCGGTGGAGCCTGCTAACGCGACCACGGACTCCGGGTACCCCCACCCATATTTTGGGCGTAAAATCCTTACTTTCTTTGGTTTACAGGTAGGGTGTCGCCGCAAAATCCTCTCAGCAAACGACTTACGCGCAAAATCCTCCAACCAAAGGAGTTACGTGCCGGTCCCGGCACTTGCTCTGGTGCAGCCCACAGCTTTGCCACTCATCAGTGTGCGTCCAAGCGGGGAAATTTTCCGCAATCTGCAAAATCTTAGCGGTCGGTTTGTGTGCAGATTCTCAGACCAATCCGTCTCGGGATCTGCTGAACAATCGGGCCACTTGCGTTACCCCGCCGGTCCATAAGACATCATCTCCAGAGCAAGCACCGGGCTCTCCGTCCAAGAACCTGTCCAAAAACTAGGTATTGAAGGGTACGTGCTTAAGCCCGT
>Ga0302140_10005383_pt1 | contig 16174 bp, 17 predicted proteins | sample I_Bog_E1_1_FD_202095 | JGI IMG/M metagenome (GOLD analysis project Ga0302140, IMG submission 202095) | Peat permafrost microbial communities from Stordalen Mire near Abisko, Sweden - I_Bog_E1_1 | ecosystem: Environmental > Terrestrial > Soil > Wetlands > Peat | place: Sweden: Abisko, Stordalen... | reverse complement strand
CGACAAAAACTGTTCGCCTTGCCACCGGAATGGCGTTCGCTTTCATAACGGAATACTGTTCGGATTCACAACGGAATGGTGTTCGGCTTCAGACCGGAATCGCGTTCATCTTCGACCGGATTCCCCAAGCAGTACGGCACCGCCCCACTCCCCTCCCAGACCAAGCCCCTGACCAAAGCGGCAGATCGCCAATAACAACGGAGCAGCAATTCCGATCGAATTGTAGGTGGGCAAGGCTCCAATGCTCATGGTGGAGATACCCATCGTGGCCAGCGCCACGACCAGAGTTGTCTTCCTGCCGATCCGGTCCCCGAAGTGCCCAAAAAGCGCCGATCCAATTGGCCGGGCCAGAAACGCAATTCCGAACGTCGCCAGCGAGGCCAGAGTTGCCGTAGCCGGAGCCGACCTTGGAAAGAACAGCTTCGGAAACACCAAAACCGCTGCCGTGGCATAGATATAAAAATCGAAGAATTCAATCGTCGTGCCAACAAGGCTTGCAAACAGAACCTTGCGCGCCGAATTGACAGACGCCGATGTCACGGAGTGCCCTACGCTCATTGAATCTCCATATTGCAGAAAGACCATGAAGGATAAACAGCCTTTCACTAGTTATATCGCTTTTTGGTGCCACAGACGCTCCGCAGCGACGGTGCTCCCCAGATTGGCCCAATACGCACTCGAAGACCTGCGCGCCGAACCTCCTCACCTTCTTGACCAGCAATGAGTTGCTGAGATCGTGTCCACGATCTCAGTTGATGACGGACAACGCGTGACGGGGTCCAAGTTGTCAATAGATTGAACTTGGAATAAACGGCGACGAGGTGGTGCGTAAGGCGCAGACCGGAAGGGCACGCCCTCAGGAGGCGGTTTTCGCTCGCGCCGCTTCTACGTTGTGAACCGATGCAGCAGTGGGCCCTTGCACCGAGGAGTCCAACGACCTCAAGAGCACCTCTCCAGCATCGCTGAACTGGATGGTCATAGTAGTTGCGCATTTCTCACAGAGCCAGAAATGTTCGACCGGGTTCGTTTTGCTGAAGACGGAAACAACGGCTTTCTCGCCAGCCATCGCACTTCGTCTACCCGCTTCCGTGAAGTTAACTCGAAACAGTCTGCCTCGGCCCAAGTACTTAAACGCTGCGGAGCATTGCGAGTTGAGACACTTCGACACCATGAAATCCCCCGCTTCCTTTGACTCACGCTGTAGTTCCGGATCTGGTCTGGGCTCTGCCCGAATAGAATTTCCCAACTCTAATGCATATCGGCACTCAGATGCTGTTTGCTTCGACACCTTTCGAAGTGAGATTGCTCACACCAGAGTTGCTCCTTATATTTCAAACGCATGAACGAAAGCACGCATCAATGAAGAGAGGAAGATTGCTTACCTGTTCTGGTTTGACCTAATGACGGCGACTTTCAATGGAGGAGATTCAATGGCGAAGTTAAGAACGGCAACTCGTGATCGAATGCCAGCAACCACATTTGCTTTTCCGAAGCAGCGTAAGGAGCCGCTGGAAAATGCCTCTCACGTTCGCAACGCTGTGGCCCGTTTCGATCAGGTGGACGGCGTGACCGAGGCGGAGCGTCGGGCAGCGTGGAAGAGAATACAGGCTGCCGCAAAACGGTTCGGGGTGGAACTGAAGAATGCCGCTTAGCTCGAACACGTCGGGTGTTGGTTGTGCCGAGTGACGTCCCTCAAGGTGGGCGACGCCCGAGTCACCTTCTTACTACGTCCCGGTCATCCCTCGTAGTTGGTTAAGACTCTCTTGGTTTTACGCCACCCTCTTCTTTCTCATCCTTCAGCTCTGCCTCCTTGTTCAGCAGTTCCCGCCGAGAGGCCAGGAAGAGACCGCTCGAAATGGCCGAGTCTATGGCTTCGCCTTCAGCCTGTAACTCAGGATCGTTCGTGCCTTCTTTGACCTTGCCGATCACGGCGGGGGTAGCGGGAATCGGCTTTGGTTGACTGCTTCGATCAGACATATTGTTCTCTCCTGTTCGTGCGCTACCTTTATGATGCGAGATTCACTGTGCCGACTCTGAGTTGTATCGACCATCTCCCGCCAACCCACACTCCTCGTTCGCAATCCCGCCCACTTTCCGGAGGAGTTACAAATTATGACCAAGATACATATGTCGTATGAGTCCGCGAGTGTTTTGTTGCGGAATGGTCAAACTTGCTCAGATTGGAAGTCTCGCAATTCTTTATAAATGGAGTATCCCGTGAGGACGTAACCCAGGCATCGCGAGAATTAAGTAATCCAGGAGGAACTAATATTGAAAACCTCAAGAAAACTGCTGGCATCGGGAATATCAGAAGCCGAAGCTATCGATCGGGCCAAGCTAGGCGATATCTACTGCTTTGAGCAGCTTTATGGTTTTCACAAAAGGCGTGTTTACTCGCTCTGCCTCCGCATGGTTGGCGATGTTGAGGTGGCTGAAGATCTCACTCAGGAAGCCTTTCTCCTCCTCTTCCGCAAGATTGTGAGTTTTCGTGGTGATTCCGCGTTTTCAACCTGGCTCTATCGCCTTACGGTGAATGTTGTGCTCATGCACGTCCGCAAGAAAGGACTGTCACTGGTTTCTCTTGATGACCCTCAGGATCTTGGTGACCAAGAAGGTCCACGAAAGGAAATAGCTTCGCACGATGGCCGTCTTGTTGGAGCCATCGATCGAGTCATTCTGGACCGTGCCATTAAGAGCCTTGCTCCAGGCTATCGCATTATCCTCGTGCTGCACGACGTAGAAGGATACGAGCACAATGAGATCGCCGAAATGCTCGGCTTTTCAGTTGGAAACAGCAAGTCGCAGCTTCACAAGGCGCGAACGCGGTTGCGGACCATGTTGAACATAACGCGAGCAGAAAACCTCAGGCACAAGGCTCCACGCAAGCTAAAAGCTCTCCCCGAAGTGAATTTACGGAGTGCGAGTGCAGCAGCAGGGGCCGCCGCCTAGCCGCTTCCTCGTGCAATATCTTCCAGCAATGAAGCGGGCTGACGAATCTTTCGTCAGCCCGCTTCATTGTTCCGTTCTTCCGGTCCTGCTTTTACTGCACGTTCACATTTCCATATGTCTCATAGAGTTTTCCCGCAGTGTCCCACGCCTGAATCACCACGTAGTGAGATCCCTTGGTTGTGCCCACGTTTGCCGTGATCCCCGGCCCTGCCGACTGTTCGACATTGACACCATCCAGGTACACAATCATCTTCGTCGTCGGCTTCGGATTGCCAGCGACCTCGGCCTGCAACTCGAACTTCGCCCCCTCGTCTCCGGCCGTGTCTTCGCTGATATTGCTCGGCTTCACAATCGAAATGCCGGGCGTGCATGTTCCCGACTTCGGATTGCAGTTCAGATCGTAAAACGTAGAAAACTGCCGCGCTACCGTGCTCGCCATGCCGTTCGCGCTGACTGCCTGCACTACCAATTTATGGCCACCCGCCGCCGCAAACACGTCGGTCACCAGCGGACCCGATGCGGACCCTCCGGCATCGGCTGAGTTGATCAGAGCTTTCCCGTCCAGCGTCATGCTCCAGCTTTTCACGCCCTCCGCAAATGCCGCAGATATCGTCGTACTCTCCGGCTGATAGCTTCCCGCCGCGGGCCAGCACAGGTTGATCGATCCATTTGGCAGGGCGCATGTTCCCGCCCCAAAGCCGGTGATGGTAAAGCTCGATTTCGCCTCGTAAAACTTTCCATCCGCGTCCCACGCATTCACCGTGACCTTGTGGAATCCGTTCAACAGCGAGAAATCCACCAACTGTCCGGGCACAAATCCAAGACTGTCCACCCGCACGTTTCCGTCGTACACATCCAAATGGGTAATCGGCACTCCTCCCGAATTGATCCCCATCTCAATCGTCGCCGGATACAGCACCGTCGAAGCTGCGGATGGAAAGCATAGAGCTAGTCCGCTCTGAGACGGTGCGCCACAGACAGCGACCGCCGCTGCAGTGAACGAGATGGACATAACAGCAGTTACAACAAGACGAAGCATACAGCGCCGCATACACATTTCAACCCTCGCAAATTCGCTCGATTGGCTTACAGCGCACAAAGCTCGACTTGCGGCTCAGATGGCTATCACGTTTGTATTTCCATTGATTCCTGGAGTCTGAGCTGCATTGATCATGGCTGGATGAGATCTGGCCGGACCGCGCTCTAATCAGGACAAATGAATCCGAAGCTGGTCTATGTTGCTCAGACTTAGAATCGCCGCGAGTCTATAAAACTTAAAGTGCTGTAGGCGTGGGGAAATAGACATCCAAAACAAAACGAAAGAGGGGATATGAAAGACGTCAGACCTATCATTATCAAGCGCGTTCCGGAGAGCCTGACACTTAAACAGGCTCGCGCCTTCCTGGAAGACGTACAGCCTCTGCTTGAGCAGGATCGTCCCCAACTCGTGTTTGACCTTTCGAACGTGCGCAGACTCGATTGTGCCGGAGTGGATATGCTGCTGCATTGCTTGACGGAAGCGGCTCGCCGAGATGGCGATCTAAAGCTGGCTGCCCTCAGTCCTCAATGCCATGTGGTGCTGAATCTAACGCGAGCCGGCAGACTCTTTGAAATATTCGCCAGCTCCGTCGATGCCGTTCATAGCTTTAGCTCGTATCTCCCAAATGTGCTTCGGCGAACCCGGTGCGAATCTGAAGCCGGTCAGACTTCACAGAAGTCTCAGGCGGCCTGAGGCTGCATCGGGACTCGCAGCCTATCTAACTTCCCTTTCAATTGTCATAGTCTTCGTCAAGCGAGCGTAGGAATGCAGCCAGCGCTACGATGTCTTCTTCGCTTAGGGAAATTCGCGTAAGTTCAGGATCGCCGTTGCGAAGCTTGCCCTCTCGCGCCATCCCGGACATGCGCAGGTAGTAATGCAGTACATCTTCCACCGTGGGCATCCGGCCGGTATGCAGATACGGCCAGGAGTGTCCGGTATCGCGCAGGGTTGGAGTACGGAAGCGCGCAATCGTGAGCGGCAACTCCACCTGCGGATCGCACGGTTCCGTGCCGCAAAGCAAACTACGCATCTGGCTTTGCACATCTGGAAAATCAGAGTTTGCGAAGACATTCCACATCCCAAGATCGGTTGCCGACGCATTGCTCATGGCAGGCAGTGATCGGAAGAGGCCTGCAGCATGTGGGTGACTGGGAGTGGCGGGGAGATACATGTCCGGATGGCTCTTCCGCTCCTCATAGGATGGCACTGCGATCTTCGCAAAGCTACCCGGGCCGTGCAGGGCGTCAAACTCCTCCTGGGCCGCTCCGGTATTGTGAAAGCTCACGTCCGTGAAGTCTGGGGCGGGATGACAGGCAAAGCAGTTTCCGGCATGGGAGACGGAGTGTGAAGCAGCAGGTATACCCTTTGTGAGAGATTCCTCTGGCGCAGCGCCTTGGCGGAGGAAAAGCTTGAGTCCGGCAAGTTCTGGCTCGCCAAATTCAAGCACATGGGGATGGAACCTCAACCATCGTTCATACGGCAAAATAAACCTTGGATTTTGCAGGTTCTCCAACATTTGTAAGAGACGCTGAGAGTACTCCACATCAGTCTCGCCGCGGTCGGGCAGAACGGGCAGATTGTTCTTCGCGAGAAACATGTCATACGCAGAGCCGCTGTGAACGCCCTGAGGCGTATGTTCAAATTGAAGCGACTTCAAGAAGACGCCGATTAATCGCGCAACCTCGTCGACAACCTGCTGGTCGCCGGCAGCTTTCACATCCATCCGAAAATCCTTGGATATCCTGAACTGGTCCGTCACGTCAACGGATCCCAGCAGGAGCTTGGCGTAGGAACCACCATATTGCTGGCCCAGCTCATCTCGCCCATCGTCCTCGCGAATCACCTTGGCGATGTGGTGAATGGCCTCATCGTGTTCATTGGAGAGCCAGCCGAAAGTTCGTCCCGTCATCACGCTCTTGGTGATGGACTCCACACTGGCAAACTCGCCATCACCGTGGAGCAAAACCTCTGGGTGCCGGGGAGTGAAATCGTCCACCATGCTCCGTGTGTTTCTCACAGTTACCGTGCGGGTGTCCTGGCTGCGGTATGGGATTGGGGAACGTTGCCTATAGTCGGCATAGGTGCGGTTCATTCCTCCTATGAGAGTTGTAAATTCGTCGACCAGGTGGCATGAACGGCAGTTGATTGACTTTCCGGCAAATGGAGATGGGTAAGTAACTCCGGCTCGTGGATTCCACACTTTGGCCACCACCGGATCTCCCTGCACCAGCGGCCGATTCATATCTCCATTCGAGTGCTCCGCGAAGAATTGAGCAAAGCGAGTTTCCAGAAACAGCCGTTCTCCGAGCAGAGTCTCTGCACTGGTGTTCGCCGGTCTCTTTGAAAATTTGCTCACAGCCGGGCGTATGGAGGTGGGTGTTTGGGCTCGAACCAGACGAGGTCCGGCGATGAAACCAATGAGGATAGACGCAGAGATGATTACGTTGCATATCTTACAAGTCAACATTAGTTCAGCCTTGGGGTTGAGTTTTCACCTTCGCGATGACGTAACTCACCTTGGAAGTTAGATGCAGATCTGAATCAGAGATCACGTTTTGCACGCTGTATGAAGAAATAGAAATGAGACCACCGGAAACTCTCTTGCACGCATCGCAGTGTCATGCAACGGTGTTCCTGCCCTAAGTACAAGCCGGACCACCCGACATAGTTGCTTTACAACCGAAGCTTTCAATGGTCGAGGAGTGCCGAAATGATTAGAAATCTGTCCTACAAGTTCTGGGTGGGCTGCCTATTCCTCTGTGTCACGCTACTTTTCCTATCGGCGATCACCTCTTGCGGTAGCGGTGCCGCAAGCTCAACCTCGCCAACATCTTCGCCCTCCGTCACAATCACGGCCTCGCCAGGGACAGTCGCGGCGGGAAGCTCTTCTACTCTCACCGTGACTGCCGCTAATGCAACACAGGTGGTGATCTCTGACAATGTCGACAGCAATACATACACGCTGGCCGCCTCAGGAGGCACGCAGAAGGTAACGCCGTCTGCTACAACGATCTACACCGCTACCGCCTCCGGCAAAGGCGGCACGGCCGTCGCTAGAACCACGGTAACGATTTCGGGTACAACCGTCCCCGCACCCACGGTTAAGATTTCGGCAAATCCAGTGACACTCACCCAGGGAGGTTCGTCCACGCTGACCGTAACCGCCTCCAATGCGACCCAGGTGGTGATCTCTGACAATATGGACAGCAATACCTACACGCTGGCTGCGAGCGGCGGCACGCAGAGCGTGACTCCGTCGGCTACAACCACCTACACGGCAACTGCCACGGGGGCAGGCGGCGTTGCAAGTGCGCCAGCTACGATCACGGTAACCGCGGCGGGAACTGGGATCGCTTCAGTGGGCCACATCATAGTCATGATGCAGGAAAACCGCAGTTTCGATCATTATCTTGGGCACCTCAACGAATATCGCGCCTCTCTCGGCTTATCGACCGACGTCGACGATCTGAGCAATGCCGGCAATGTGTCCAATCCCAGTTGGAACGGCACAGGCAATATCGCTTCCTATCACCTGCTAACTCAGTGTGTGGGCGACCTTACCCCTTCGTGGCAAGAGGCGCATAACATGGTGAACCTCAAGAGCCCGGATGAAGGAAAGTGGGGAACGCCGCCTCCGATGAATGGTTTTGCAGCAATGCAAGGAGGGTATGCCACGCACGATCCGACCTCGGGAGGATTCGACGTAGCTGGGATGCGCGCAATGGGCTACTACACTAGCGTCGACCTTCCCTTCTATTATTGGGCGGCAACCACGTTTGCTACTTCGGACCGCTGGTTCAGTCCGGCGCTAACTCGCACGCAGCCAAACCGGATGTATATGCTCGCCGCAACTTCGAATGGCTATGCATATCCGGGCGGCAGCGGGGATCCAACCCACCCGCCCCTGAACATGGGAACTACGAAGAGTGTCTTCCAGCTTCTGCAGGAGAACAACGTTAGCTGGAAGGTCTATGTAACCGATAACTATGTAGCTGGCGACCTGTCGAAAATGGACACCTATGAAAATTACTTTCAGTGGGCGTTCGGCTTTGTCGATCATTTCGTGTCCGCCAGCACATTTGCCACAGATGCGGCGGCTGGAACGCTTCCCCAGGTAGCACTGATTGAATCTGGCTACACCGAATCGTATTCCGATGAGCATCCGCAGAATCCGATCGACAAGGGAGCTCAATATACGGAATCGATGGTGCATGCGCTGATGAGCAGCCCCTCATGGGCGAACTCTGTTTTCATCATCACCTATGATGAAGCCGGCGGATTCTATGACCATGTGCCACCGGTCTCCATGCCAAGTCCGGACGGCAAGAAACCATATCTCGCGCCTGGCGACCCGACCGGTGATTTCGATACGACCGGGTTCCGCGTACCAATGATGTTGATCTCACCATTCACCATTCCGGGATATGTATCGCATAACAATGCCGATAACACGGCGATACTGAAGTTCATCGAGACTCGATTCAATCTGCCTGCATTGAATAATCGCGATGCGGCGCAGATCGACATGACCGAGTTTTTCAACTGGAGCGCACCGAACCTCGCATCGACAAACCCGCCGGCGCAACCGTCGCTGCCGTGTTACTACGACCATCTGCCATGAGGTGTTGCGCGAGCCCGAGAGGGCATCGCATTCACCCCTACGCTCATGATGGCTTTATTGACGGCTGTGACGAACCGGTCACAGCCGAAGGTTCCAGCGCGGCTTTTGCACTCCGTCGGGAAGGCAACGTTCCCGCGCCGCGCCTGACTTCTTCTTTGGCCTGCCTGTGTATCTCTTGTTGCATCCTCATGGCGTCGCTTGGATGATTGTTTTTCGATCTGTTCAACTTTGACCAGCACTCAACTCCCGGCAAGTTCAATACTATCCATGGCAAATGATCTCGCGACCGGCAGATAGCGCCGGATTTGCACTCATACAGACGCTGCGCAGGGAGTCATAGTTGAAAACAGCAAGCACCAAGTCGACACAACCAAGAGTCCTGCTGGTGGACGATAACGATGAATTGCGTAAGGCGATAGGTGCAGTACTGGGAGCCAGCAAGTTTCGGGTTACCACGGCTGCCAATACTGCTGAGGCCCTGCATCTTGCCTCTGTGACCTTTGCAGAACCGGGCGCCATCTTTGAGATTATGGAAGTGCAGGACGGAGAAAACTGATCAACAGTGATCAGTGAAGAAAGAATCGGGAGTTTCGCACAGCGAGACGCTGCTTCCGCATAGCGCTTTCTCCTGTAAAGCGCTCACGATGGTCAATTGTGATCAGTCCTCCAAGCCAGAAGCGTTCAATACTTAGTTTGCCGCAGTCTTCACACCGACAGTGACTATCCACTGCAAGAATTGCAAGATGACCCGCTCAAGCTGGGAGAGACGCCCCATCCACGCTCTCTTGAGTTCGCTGAGGCCGGGTTTCATCAAAAGGAATTGAAATGGCGACACTAGAAGAGAGCTTGGAACAGCCGAAGATTCTGGTTGTAGATGATGATGAAAAGATTCGTACCACTTTGAGGGGTGTGTTGACGTTCCACCAGTTCAGGGTCACGACCGCATCCAACGTTGGCGAGGCTCTTCATCTGATCGACACGGAAACCTTTGATGTGCTGCTCTCCGACTTGCACATGCCGGGAGCGGCGGACGGCTTCACGGTGGTCAGTGCGATGCGCCACACCAATCCGGATGCGGTCACATTGATGTATACGGGGTTTCCTGCGCTGAAGGAGGCGATGAGTGCCATCCTGCTGCAAGCCGACGAAGTCCTATTGAAACCCCTGGCGCCCCAAACGCTTGTCGCACAAATCCGGGAGAAATTGAAGAACAAGGGGGTGCGAAAGATGACCAACCCAGAGCGAGTAGCCGCAATATTGGAGCGCGATACCCCGGCGACCATCAAGGACTGGCTCGACCGAGTTGATGGCGAGGAAGAACTGACCTGTGTACCACTCAGCAAGGAGCAACGTACCGGACATCTCCCGAAGCTGCTTGAGGAACTTGTTCACCGGTTGAGAGTGCCGCGAAACCTTGGGACGAAACAGGTGTCAGAAGCCGCCGTTCAGCATGGCAAAGTTCGCCAGTCACAAGGCTATTCGATTCCGATGATCGTGGAAGAATCTCGGATCCTGCAGGTGAGCATCTTCCACACTCTTCAGAAGAACCTGAGCAGCGTGGATTTCAGCTTGCTGCTCACCGACGTGATGACCATCGCCGATGAATGCGATTCACAACTCAAGCAGACGATCACCAGTTTCATGGGACGAGCGGCGGCGAGTACAGCGTAGCGGCTCTGCAGCCACCGGCCCCGCACTAATCGTGAAGCACGACGCTGACCAGTGAACTGTGAACCTGCATGCCGCCGCCATTGTATTCAATGAAGCCCAGCTCCCGGAACCGATTCATGAAGAAGCTGACCCGCGAGCGGGTTGTGCCGATCATCTCGGCCAGGGTTTCCTGACTCATTTTCGCGATGAGCGGTATGGGCTTCGCCTCATGGCCGTAGTTGGCCATCAGCAGGAGAAGGCGGGCGAGACGCTTTTCGCTGGAGTTGAAAAGGTGATCCACCAGGTCTGCCTCCATGCGAATGTTCCGGGAAAGAAGATAGGCGAGAAAACGTTCCGCAAACTGCGGGTCCTGATGGAGAAGTGCGACCATTGCCTGCTTTGTCACTCGCAGAATTGTGCTCCGCTCAACTGAGCTGGCAGTGGAAATGCGGAATGGCTGGCCTGTAAGACATCCCTCCCCAAAGAAACTGCCTTCCGTCAGGATGGCGACGACGGCCTCCTTGCCATGCGTGCTCACAACCGTGAGTTTCACCTTGCCGCTCTGAACGAAAAACACAGCATCCGCGGCGTCGCCCTGCAAGAAGACGGATTCAGCCGCTTTGTATTCCTGAGTAGACCTTCCGACCAAGAGTTTTGTAAGCAGGGCGCTTGGATCAAAAGAAGGTGGTGGCTCAGATGATGCTACGGGGCTTAATTTGACCGCAGACGGCACGGGGGACAAAGACAAAGGCTGTTTCGCCGGAGTCTTTCGCGGTCTCTTATCAGAGATGACATTACGTTTCGTGGCCATCGGGGTCTCCCAACTCGGACGGGTAATCCGGAGCATTTCCCGAGTGGACTGAGTATATCGCTAAACGGAATGCGCAACTGTGAATGTTAAACACACACTTAATACACTTGCGAGCGCATATACGAGTTTCTGACGGACTAATTTCACACTTGGTCAATTTAGCTCAGACTCGAGAAGGCCACCAGACTAGAAAAGATACTGCAACTGGAGTACCGCCCGATCCTAATAGAAGACATAGCGTCGAAAGCTGACGGATACATCACCCCTAGTTAGATGCATAGAAACATTGAAGCTGAAGGGCAACGAGGACTTATATTGACTGACCCAGGACGAATACCTGCATCCGGAATGTCAGAGTCCGAGGCCATCAAGGGAGCCAAGCAAGGCAACCGCGAGTGCTTTCAATCTCTTTACGCCCTCCACAAGAAACGTGTGAGTTCGCTCTGTTTCCGAATGATCGGCAATATCGAGGCTGCCGAAGATCTCACGCAGGAGGTCTTTCTCCTCGTCTTTCGCAAGATCGCGACGTATCGTGGCGATTCTGCCTTTTACTTTTGGCTGCAACGCTTAACGGTAAATGTTGTGCTCATGCACATGCGCAGGCATGAACTGCCAGAGGTTTCTCTCGAAGAGACTCTGGAGCGTGACGGAGAGAGTGGAACCCATAAGGAATTTGCGATACAGGACAAGATACTTGCGGGAGCCATCGACCGTGTGACCCTGGAACGTTTCATCGAGAGTCTTCCTCCGGGATACCGACAAATCCTCGTACTGCACGATATCAACGGATACGAGCACAACGAAATTGCCACTCTGATGGGATGCTGCGAAGGTAACAGTAAGTCGCAGCTTCATAAAGCACGTTTGAAACTTCGTACTGCGCTAAGTGCGTCCTGTGCTGGCTATCGCCGACGCCGGATTCCACAAGAGGTGCCCCTCATGCTGACACCTGAACTTGGAGACACTGCTCGCCGCAAGGCCGCGTAGTAACGATCAATTCTGGCCGGATAAAGCGCAATCTGCCGGGGAACATGCTCCAGTTCACGGAGATTCCTGGCGTATCGTATCGTTGGAGTGCGTGGCCCGCTGGCCGAGTTCACCGTATCTATGAACGAAAAGATCTGCAGAGTTGGCGACAAACCGCCCAGCGCCAGCTGCCAGTGCCCGATGCTCCGTCAACCGGAAATGAGGGGAGTAGCTTTCGCAACGCAGCAGGGAAAGTCGCCAAACAGAGATGTGAGACATCTAACGCGACGACCTCACCAAAGACGGTGACCGGTTTACCAGTCTCGGTGTTGCGTCATTCCTCTCCTTGCGCCTTCTTAACCTCGCCGGAGGCATCCGCGTGGCCGTTGGCCAGAGCCCGGGCGCACCGACGGTCACTCAGAGTACCCACCGCCGCGATCCCCATCAGTGCTATCCCAAGCACAACATCACAAATGGGCGACGAGAGCAGCAGCACTGCGCCGGCGGCAAACAAAGGTATCAATGCCAAGCGCGAGTGTTGAGCAACGTAGGCGATCAGGAAAAGCAACAACCATGCCGGAATGACCGCCAAGAAAGTGGGCACTACGTCGCTCAGGCTCAAGCGATGTGCGTGAATCAAGCGTGCGCAGCCAAGCACAAACAGCAGCGCCCCAACTGCAAGTGGGATCCAGGTACCAGGCGCGCTGCGGAGCGACATCGGATCTTCCTCTTTCCTTCACTGCCGGTGCGAAAACGGCTACCACTTAATACAGACTCCAACTTGTCACGAGCAGTCATGCCACGTGCATGTGCCCTACCAGCAGGTTGTACTGGCTCACGGTCGCTACGCGCCATGCCTGGCGCACCACCACAGTAAAGCCCCCGCCGCAGCGGGGGCCAGCGTGAACTCGAATCCTTACTTTACGACCTTGGCGAACACCACAACCAGCGTGAACAGCACGAGTGATTCGATGAAGGCCAGGCCGAGAATCATGGCCAGCTGAATACCAGCGCGGGCAGCGGGATTGCGGGCCAGTCCTTCGCAAGCGGCAGCAGCCACCTTGCTCTGTCCAAGGGCGGCCAACCCAGCGGCAATCGCCATCGCAAAACCGGAGGTGAGGGCAATCCAGTTGGTGCCACCAGCAGCGGCGGCCGAAGGCTCGCCCTGTGCGAAGACCGGAGTCGCCAGCATCAGGATAGCCATAAGGGAAAGCATTACGAAAAGCTTCTTGTTCATTGTCATTGCTCCTTCAGATTTCGCCGCCAGTGGGTGGTTGACGTTTCACGCAATGGGAGGCCCTCACGCTTGCGGCGTACTACAAAACTCATGTCGAAATTCCTTCTAGTGCTCGTGCGCCGTGGCTTCGCCCAGATACACCATCGTCAGCAGCACGAAGATGAACGTCTGGATCAGCGAAACGCCAAAGTGCAGCAGCAGGAATAGCACCGGCAAGCCAATCGGCATCAGCGAGAAGAACACCAGCGTCACCATGTCACCCGCAAACATGTTGGCGAAAAGACGGATGGTCAGTGAAAGCATGCGCGCAAGATGGCTGCACACCTCAATCACAAACATCAAAGGAGCGAGCCACCACACCGGTCCCATGAAGTGCTTGATGTAACCTGCGCCGTTTGTCCTCAAGCCATGGAACTGATAGTAGACCCAGGTCACCACTGCGCAACCCAACGGCACAACCGGCACGCCAGTCGGCGTCTCAAAGAAAGGAATCAACCCCAGCAGGTTGCACGTGAGAATGAATAGACCCAGCGTGATCAGGTATGAGAGATAGGGCTTGTTATCGTGCCCGATAATCTCTTCGCTCTGCGCGTCCATGAAGTTGTAAACACCCTCAATGACGTGTTGGAGCGCACCCGGATTTTCCACCGAGAGACTTGCGCGCACCGCGGCAAAAAAGACGATCAGAATCCCCACGACCAGAACCTGCATGGCAACGTGGTCGGGAATCGGTGCGGTTGGATGGGCAGGATGAACCCCCAGCGCGTGCAACAGTGCGTTTACGGGGCCGGCAAACAGATGGTTCAGGAGCACGGTAAATGGCAATTGATGCATGTAAATGTCTTGTCAGTCCCACTCAGGATGATCGCCGGTTGCTGGCGACGAACTCGTACACGGCCTCACACATCAGTGCGGCAACAGGCATTGCAAGCCCTGCGAGAAACCCCACCAAACCCCGTACGGAACAGCTAAAGATAACATAGGCAACCAGCGCTATCAAGAAGATACGTCCCACACCGCGAGCGATTACCGCCGCACCGCGCTCCTCGCTTTTCGCCCTCACAATCCGCTCGCCAATCGCGTTCACGGATGCCGCCAGCCAGCGGAAGTTGATCCATGCCAGCGCGGTTCCGATTACGACTCCCACGGCCAGCGGCCAGCCCATGGGCCATATCGCAGCCACCGCGCAGGCTACTCCCACGATCACGATCATCCGCTCAATCCGCCGCACCGTGGCCCCATAATCCGCCATCTCCTGCGCAGAGACCTCAACCAGGCCCAGTTCCCCAGATTCCGGCCAATCCTCCGCCCGTGGCTCTTCGCGTAGACCACATTCGCCTTCCTTTGGCAAATGCGGGGTAGCCGGCAACTGCCCTTCCTCATACGGCTCGCCCGGCCCTTGAGCGTCCATCATTTTCCGTCTTCCTTCTTGTCTTCATCGGCGCTCGCCTGCAGTGCCCGCCGAATCATGGAGACAAATCCCGCCACCGCCCCGAAGACAATGCCAAACAGGTAGATCCAGTGCGTATGCAGCAGGTAATCCCCCAGCAATCCAAGCAGGTATCCCACGATCACCGCCGCCGGAATCATGAATCCGATCTCGGAGTACCGCGCTACCGCCACCCACGGACTCTCTTCCTGCTTCTCCGGTTTCTCGTCTTTCATTGTCGTCTCTCTCTGCCTTCCTGCCGTTTTTCCGCCGCTTTCGGGCTGAGTGTGGGGCAGTACCACTCCTGCTGTTATACAATTTTCACGTGTCCCTAGACGAAAACATTTACAACCTGCGCAAACAGAAGTTGCAGCAGATCGAAGCCCTCGGTCAGCCAGCTTACCCTCATCACTTCAGTTGCAGCCACCAGGTGCCCCAGATTCTAGCTTCTTACGCCGCCAGCACCGGCGAGCAACTTGAGGCCGAGCGCGTCTCCGTCACCGTAGCAGGACGCCTCATCGCCATCCGTCTGATGGGAAAAGCCAGCTTTGCGCACCTTCAGCAATCCGGCGAAAAGCTCCAGGTCTACGTCAAGAAAGACGCCGTTGGCGACAAGCTCTGGGAGCTTTATAAACTTCTCGACATCGGCGACCATGTCGGGGTCAAAGGATATCTCTTCCGTACCCGCACCGGCGAGCTTAGCGTCCACGTAGAGGACCTCACTTTCCTCTCCAAGGATCTTCTCCCGATGCCGGAGAAGTTCCACGGCCTCACTGACGTAGAACTGCGCTATCGAATGCGCTACGTCGATCTTATCGATCCCGAAGTGCGCCAGATCTTCACCAAGCGCGCTTGCATCGTGCAGTCCATCCGCCGCTTCCTAGATGCACGAAGCTTCATTGAAGTCGAAACTCCCATGATGCAACCCATCGCCGGAGGAGCCGCCGCGCGCCCCTTTACCACCCATCACAACGCGCTCGACATCGACCTCTTCCTGCGCATCGCCCCGGAGCTCTATCTCAAGCGCCTCGTCGTCGGCGGACTTGACCGCGTCTATGAGATCAATCGCAACTTCCGCAATGAGGGCATCTCAACCCGTCATAATCCCGAGTTCACCATGCTTGAGTTCTACCAGGCCTACGCTGATTACAACGACCTGATGAACCTGACCGAGGAGTTGCTGAAGCAGGTTGCGCTCGACGTGAACGGCACCCTGGTCAACCAGTTCGGCGAGCGCGAAATTGACTGGAACAACTTCCAGCGCCTCTCCATGCGTGAAGCCATTATCAAGTACTGGCCTGAATCTGCCGGCGGTGCCCCGATCCTCGACGGGTTCAAGAGCGATGAGCAGATCGAACAACTCGTCCGCCGCCTGCAAAAGGCTAAGGTGCAGCTCCCTTACGATCCCAAGGAGCCAGCCGGACGCGCCATCGCCGACATGTTCGAGGCCGTAGCCGAGGAGCATCTCTGGC
>Ga0302140_10005382_pt1 | contig 16174 bp, 12 predicted proteins | sample I_Bog_E1_1_FD_202095 | JGI IMG/M metagenome (GOLD analysis project Ga0302140, IMG submission 202095) | Peat permafrost microbial communities from Stordalen Mire near Abisko, Sweden - I_Bog_E1_1 | ecosystem: Environmental > Terrestrial > Soil > Wetlands > Peat | place: Sweden: Abisko, Stordalen... | reverse complement strand
GACAGCTTCAAGGATCGCAACCATTCCTCTACAGCGACGGATCGAACATCCTTCACGCGGTACGTACCCCAACGAGGCAATATCCATTTGCGGAAATAGCCTTCATACGTCCTGCGTGTCGCGTAGGTTTTGCCTGAGTCTTCGCCGAGTTCCTTTTCCCGGTAGTGGTCGATGAGCATCTGAATGCTGATCGGAGCCAGGTTCATGCGAGGACTTTCAGCGTTGATGTCAACCCGAAGTACAGCGACGGCCTTTTGCGCCGCCGTTTCGTTCGGGTATTGTTCCAATGTTCCCAGCACCAAGTTTCGGCGTCTGCGGCTGCCATCGGGCTGGACTTCGTACCAACGGTACTCCCATGCCTTCCGGCCCCCTTTGCGCTCCACAAGCTGGAGGCTGCCTTGCTGGAATCGTGAGCGTCTCATTTCCTCTCCATTTCAAAGGTGGTGAGACGGCACGGATAGCTGTTCTAAGTTTACCGCGAGAAGTAAACCATGGCCGAGATCGGAAGCCCGGAAGCGCCACATCTTGCCGACGCGCAGACTGGCAACTAGACCGGTGCGCGCGTGACGCGGTAAGGCTTTGGGATGCACCTTCACGAGGGCCGCAGCCTGTTCGCTGTTGCGCAGGGGATTGAAAACTTGGCGGGAATCGAACATCGTTCGTACGCTCCTACTCTCCACGATGCATTGGATTGTCGGGCGTGTCTATGTTGCGCAGACGGGCAATTTGCACCTGATGGAAAATCGCCGAGGCATTGCTGGAAACAGGGATTGCATCAGGGCGCAGGAGGAAACTGAAGGCGCTTTGAGGAACCATTGGCGCAGAGAAGTTTTGATCTAATGAAATCGAAATATGATTGCCGGACGGCAAGAGTGCACCTTTGCAATATCCCGGAGCTATTTGTCGATAGGGACAATGCCGTTGGCTTCATCTGAGGATGCAACCGATAGCGATGCGATCCAGCCCTGCTCGCCCATCTGCAAAACAACAATGACAATGTTGTCCGTTAGAGCTTGCATTTTCAATAAAGAGATGGTATCTAATAGATGAAGGATTGAACCCAATGCGCGTCATCTTAGTCAACTCCGATCGCCTCTCATCGTCCAGCTATCTGCTGGAATCGGGAGGCTTCGTGCGCTGACGCAATTAGAATGGTCAGATTCGAAGCCCTCCGAGAAATCGGGGGGCTTTTAGTTTGTGCGGGATTGGCGAAACGGAAGCCGCGCTCGACTTAAGATCGAGTGTCTTCGGACGTGTAGGTTCGAGTCCTACATCCCGCACCAGGAGCTTATAACTATGAGCTCGAAGCGGCGACATACAAAGTCGTCATAGGCGAGTTATGCCTTCAGGAGTTATACCCGGATGGTGGAATGGGAGACACGCAGCGTTGAGGTCGCTGTGCTCATCAGAGCGTGAGGGTTCGAATCCCTCTTCGGGTACCACGCGGATGTGGTGGAACGGAAGACACGTATGGTTCAGGAGCATGTGCCGTAATTGGCGTAAGGGTTCAAATCCCTTCATCCGCACCAAGATTGTAGGAGCGTGGCGAAACTGGAAGCCGCACTTGACTTAGAATCAAGCGCCTTCGGGCTTGGGGGTTCGACTCCCCTCGCTCCTACCAAAGATGTGCCGGCCTGGCGGAATGGAAGACGCGCTGCATTCAAAACGCAGTGTCTCACGACGTGGGGGTTCGATGCCCCCGGCCGGCACCAGAGCAGTTGAATACGGAGAGTTGGCCGAGTGGTCTAAGGCGCCGCACTGCTAACGCGGAACACCTTTAGGTGTCATTCGTTCGAATCGGATACTCTCCGCCATTTTGTTTTGCGGTGATGTGTGTGAGTGGCTTAAACAACTGACCCGGAAAGTCAGAGGCCCGGTTAAGACCCGGACCCAGAGGTTCGAATCCTCTCATCACCGCCAGTTTGTTTTGGAAGCGCTGGGCATTTGGTGAGCCCACCCCGTTCGAAGCGGGCCGTCCTTCGGGATGTGAGCGTTCGACTCGCTCCGCTTCCGCCAGTTTGGAGAGATGGCCGAGTCAGGTTTATGGCACTCGCCCTGAAAGCGAGAGCACCTTCTGGTGCCGCGGGTTCAAATCCACGCTCTCTCCGCCATGATGTGCATGTGAGGCAGATACGGTTAGCTGCAGCGGTCCGTAAAACCGTGGCCCTTTCGGGTTCTGGAGGTTCGAATCCTCTCACATGCACCAGAGTTGTTCTCGCTTTTGTTGAATCTGGGGTGAAAAAGACGCTCGATCTCGCAACCTTCATGCGGCGAGAAGTTGAGCGTTCGAATCTGCCCAGAGAACGGCTACGTCGTCTAACGATAGGACGCCTCCCTGTCGAGGAGTACGGTGCGAGTTTGAATCTCGTCGTAGCCGCCAGTTTCGCCGGTGTACGCTAGGCTGGTTTGGCGGATGCTCTTTCAAGGCATTGAATCGCGGGTTCGATTCCCGTCACCGGCGCCAATTTCACGGATAGTCCCTTTGGCAATTGAGAGGCCGGATTCTCGATGCGGAAACTGGAGGTAAAATATTATCGGGCTACCACTTGACTTTCTGTCTCGATTCGGGGTAAGTTAGATTTGCAATGATGAACCGAGTCAATCACGGATTTACACCAGCCACCGCGCAACCGCGGCAGGGCGTTCCTATGTGATAGCTCAGGGGATTCTGAATCTGGATTCCATCTACCCTCTGAGCCAATTGGCCAGAGGGTTTTTAGTTTTGTGGCGCTGATCCGAGATAGGTCAGCGGTGCGCGGACTTGTGTAAGTTTGCATTACTCCGAGATAGCTCAAGGGTAGAGCGGCTGCCTGTTAAGCAGCGAGATGTCAGTTCGAATCCGACTCTCGGAGCCAACATTTGAATAATTCCCCGTTCGTTCAATGGCAGGACGCGACTCTCTGAAGGTCGCTATGGCGGTTCGAGTCCGTCGCGGGGAGCCAGAATTGATCGGTCGTCGGCTAATGGTAGGCCCAGTGTCTTTGAAGCACTGTATCTCCGTTCGAATCGGAGCGACCGAGCCAAGGATAGCGGGCGTAGCTCAGCGGTAGAGTGCTGGCTTGCCGAGCCGGAGACTCGGGTTCAAGTCCCGATGCCCGCTCCACATTGAAAGGAAGACGACGATGACTGAACATAAAATGATTCTTGTCTCCGCCGACTTCAAGACGATTCATGCGGCGGTGATTGCAAAGCGTAAGGCCCCATTAGCTCAACGGGAAGAGCCTGTGAATCGTAATCACAAGACTGGCGTTCAAGGCGTCAATGGGGCTCCACAAGAAAGTGAAGCAGCATAAGGAGAACTGCAATGAACGTGATGCGTAGGCCGGTGCTGCAACTCAATGCGTCGTATGAGGCATTGCGCATCATTCCGGCTATGCGTGCGCTCAAGCTTGTCACAACCGGGAAAGCCACGGTGGAGCTAGCTACCAAGAAGCTGGTCTACCCCGGTATCTATTTGCCGAGTGTTATTCGGCTGCTGGTGTACAGGCATGTTCCCGTTCGGCTACAGGTCACCACGCGTCGCAACATTCTTATGAGGGATTCGTACCGGTGTCAATACTGCGGGATGAAGTTTCACGGGAGCGATTTGACGCTGGACCACGTGATTCCAAGAGCGCAGGGCGGAAAGAACTCCTGGGAGAATCTGGTAGCTTGCTGCCGAAAGGATAACCACCGCAAGGCAGATAGAACGCCGGAAGAGGCTGAAATGCCGCTGTTGCGACGGCCGCTGCCAGCAAGCGTTCACACCAGCAGATTCATTCTGCGGTCGATGGGTCTGGAAGTGAATGAGTGGAGCCGGTATTTGTATGCCGACTCCGACGGCGATCGACGGTTTGCCGTTCGTGGATAAGGATGAGCCGGTATAGCTCAAGCGGCAGAGCGGCGGTTTTGTGAACCGCTGATTTGGGGTTTCGAGTACCTCTACCGGCTCCATAGCATGAAGTAACTTCATGGGGAATGAAGCCAAACGGTGCGGCGCGTGATTGTGGATCACGTTTTAGAGGATTCGACTTCCTCCGTTCCCTCCAATTTCAAAGTGGGCCTGTAGCTCAGTTGGCAGAGCGCCGCACTTGCAATGCGGAGGTCGAGATTTCGATATTCTCCAGGTCCACCAAGTTTGGCTTCGTAGCTCAGAAGGTAGAGCGTCACGTTGAAGGCGTGAGCGTCGCGGTCTCGAAATCCGCCGAAGCCACCAAGTTGTCTGCGCGTAGCCTAGCCTGGCTTGAGGCACTCGCCCTGGGAGCGAGATGACGGGAGTTCAAATCTCTCCGCGCAGACCATAAGTTGAGCACCTGTGGTGTGAACTGGATTAGCCGCCGCGCTACGAACGCGGGTTGAGGTTGAAAGCCTCTATGCAGGTTCGAGTCCTGCCAGGTGCACCATCAAGAAAGAGGAACAGAAATGCAGTTGATCGATGGAACCATACCAGTGTTTGGCGAGGCTGACGAGAAGACTCTGAAGCAGATCCGTATTTGCGCGAAGACCGCCGACAAGGTCGCATTGATGCCCGACAACCATCTTGGCTACGGAGTGCCTATTGGCGGCGTTGTCGCCTACAGAAATGCCATCAGTCCCACCGGTGTCGGATACGACATTGGCTGTGGCAACAAGGCGGTCCGGCTCGACATGAAAGGCGGCGATGTGCGTCCCAACATCGGCCGGATCATGGACGAAATATGGAGCACGATCAGTTTCGGCATCGGTCGCAAGAACAATGAGCGCGTAGATAGCGAAGCGCTGGATAACGCGTTGGACAGCTGGAATCTGGAAGCGACGAAGCCTCTATATCAGAAGGCTGAGGCGCAACTCGGCACCGTCGGGTCTGGCAACCATTACGTCGACATCTTCACGGACGAGGAAGACCGCGTCTGGGTGGGAGTTCACTTTGGATCCCGCGGCTTCGGCCACGGGGTTGCAACGTGGTTCCTCAAGGCTGCCGGCGCGAAAGACGGCATGGATGTCGAGCCTTGCGTTCTGGACGTGAACAGCGATCTGGGATCGCAGTATCTACTGGCTATGAACCTCGCCGGCTCGTATGCGTACGCAGGCCGTGACTGGGTCTGCGACCGAGTGGCGAAGATCCTTGGTGCGGAAGTTGTGGAGGTGGTTCATAACCATCACAACTTCGCCTGGCACGAGAAGCACGGCGACGAGATGCTCTGGGTTGTTCGCAAGGGCGCCACGCCTGCATTTCCCGGAGAGAAGGGGTTTGTCGGTGGCTCAATGGGCGAGCAGTCCGTCATCCTTGAAGGCGTCGAGAATGAAAACGCCAAGTACAGTCTCTACTCCACGGTTCACGGTGCTGGCCGGGCTATGGGTCGTAATGAAGCCAAGGGCGTCTTTGATCGCAAGACCGGCGAGTGCAAGCGTCCGGGAAGGGTAACTCAAGAGATGATGCGCTCTTGGATAGATCGTTCCGGAATCGAGCTGCGCGGCGGTGGACTCGATGAGTCTCCCGACTGCTACAAGCGGCTTGACGAGGTTCTGGCCTCGGTCTCGGACTCCGTGCGCATCCTGCATCGGCTGACGCCTGTCGGCGTGGCGATGGCTTCGGCAAAAGAGTTTGATCCATACAAGGATTGAATTGCAAATCATCATCAACTGGGGTACTATGTACCTGCGAGTGACAGTTATGCAGCAGACCTTCAAACACGTGATAACTAGAATGACCAAGCGGGTCATTTGGGGAGTCGTGTGTTGAGGGTCTGAGTGTATTTGTTTTTGCACCGGACCCGGCCTAGCGCCGGGTTTTTTGTTGTTCTTTGAAAATGCGGGCGTAAGCTCAACGTCAAACTGTCGGTCTCCAAAGCCGAACTTGGGGGTTCAAATCCCTCCGCCCGCGCCAACTTATGCCAGCGAAGACGAAGTGGATAGTCGCAGGTCTCATAACCCTGTTGTAGCTGATTCGAGTTCAGCCGCTGGCACCAGGTACGTGTAGCTGCTAGCTGGCATGTAGCCGTCTCCTTATAAGAGACAGACTGCGGGTTCGACACCCGCCACGTACACCATGAGCGCGTCGTATAGCGGCTGATTATACCTGCCTCTTAAGCAGGCTGACGCTGGTTCAAATCCAGCCGCGCTCACCATTTTGGGTTCGTCGCATAGCGGCTATCTGCACTCGCCTTTTAAGCGAAGAGACGTGAGTTCAAATCTCACCGGACCCACCATGTCATCCCATCGACGAAGACCTGTCGATGGGAACCCTGACCATGAGCCTATCGTCTAACGCACAAGACGGCGTTCTTCTAAAACGCGAATCCCGGTTGGATTCCGGGTAGGCTCTCCATCAACCCGTGGTGAAACTGGAGATCACGATGCTCTCCTAAAGCATAGTTCCCGGTTCAAATCCGGGCAGGTTGACCACAGGCTTTTGCGCATGTAGTTCAACGGATAGAGCACAAGCCTCCGAAGCTTGAGATGGCAGTTCGAGTCTGCCCATGCGCACCAGGTTTGCGGACGTAGATTAGCGGCTAAATCGGCTGGCCTACACCCAGTTCATCGCAGGTTCGAGTCCTGCCGTCCGCACCAGAGTCAACGCCGAAATAGCTCAGTTGGAAGAGCGCCTGCCCGGTACGCAGGAGGTCAGCGGTTCGATTCCGCTTTTCGGCTCCATTGCGGAGTAGCTTAGCTGGTTCAAAGCACTCGATCGATAATCGAGAGATCAGGAGTTCGACTCTCCTCTCCGCAACCAGTTTCGCTGGAGCGAGGCAAGTTCTCTTCCCCAGCGCATGACATATGATGGATGGTTATGTTGATAACGATTAACAACACGCGCCCGCCCGCTACGGATTTGGGGTACCTGCTTCATAAGAACCCGGATCGAGTACAGTCATTCGATCTTTCGTTCGGAAAAGCCCACGTCTTCTATCCCGAGGCAACAAACGAAAGCTGCACAGCGGCGCTGCTGCTCGATGTGGACCCAGTCGCGCTTGTGCGCACGCGCCGCGGGCCATCGGGCGAGGGCGGTGCTCTTGACCAGTACGTCAATGACCGGCCTTATGTGGCTTCGTCCTTTCTGAGTGTTGCCATCGCCCGCGTTCTTGGGAGCGCGCTCGGCGGCGCCAGCAAGGGGCGTCCAGAACTCGTGGACCAGCCTTTGCCGCTGGTTGCCAGGATTACCGTGTTGCCTTGCCGGGGCGGAGAAGACATCCTGAAGCGCCTGTTCGAGCCACTCGGTTACACGGTTCGAGCAGAGCACCATACCCTCGACGAAAAGTTTCCTGAATGGGGCGAGAGCAACTACTACACCGTCGAATTGGAGCAGGAGATCAGCCTACAGAAATTGCTCACGCATCTGTATGTGCTGATCCCTGTGCTCGATGCCGAGAAGCATTATTGGGTCGGCCAGGATGAAGTGGATAAGCTGCTCCGGCATGGAGAAGGCTGGCTGCAAGCACATCCCGAGCGAGAGCTGATTGTGAAACGCTATCTGCGTTACCAGAAACATTTGGCGACGGAGGCGCTGGCCCGACTGATCGGCGACGAGGAAGCTAATCCTGAAGCCGAGCAGGAGAAGAAGGCGGAGCAGGAAGAGGCCATTGAGAAACCGATCCTGCTGAACCAGTTGCGGCTTGAAGCGGTAACCCAAGCCGTCACCGCCTCTGGAGCCGGCCACGTGATTGATCTTGGCTGTGGAGAGGGACGGCTGCTGCGAGAACTGCTCAAACACAAGCAGTTTCAGGAGATCGCGGGCATGGACGTTTCCCATCGCAGTCTGGAAGTTGCCAGTGAGCGGTTGCATCTGGACACCATGCCGCCGAAGCAGAAGGAGCGCATTCGCCTCTTTCAAGGATCGCTGATGTATAAGGATAAGCGGCTAGCGGGCTTTGAAGCTGCCACAGTCGTCGAGGTGATCGAGCACCTCGATCCGCCGCGACTGGCAGCGTTTGAGCGGGTCGTCTTCGAGCACGCGAAGCCGAACACGATCATCATTACCACACCGAATGTGGAATATAACGTCCGCTTCGAGACGCTTCCTGCCGGACAGTTCCGGCACAAGGACCATCGCTTCGAGTGGACGCGAGAGCAGTTCCAGAGTTGGGCGGAAGGACTTGCGCAGCGTTATGGATACGCGGTTGCATTCTCTCCAATAGGCAACGAGGACGCGGAAGTTGGTGCGCCGACGCAGATGGGAGTGTTCAGCCGTGCCTCAACAAACTGACAGTCCAAGCCTCATCGTTCCTCTTGGAACCCAGGTGGTGATTCGCCTTGACGTTATCCCTATAGGTGGTGGTTCGCCAGTGACGAAGGGAACAGTCGGTGAGTTGATTCGCACACCGGCAGACGCGACGCACGCATATGTCGTGCGCTTTGCTGACGGCTGCGAAGGAAGCATTCGACGGAGCGACTTCTCCTTGCTGAAGCACGTCAAAAATGGTCCACTTGGCGATTATGACCAGGTGTTGAAGGAGTATGACCTATATGATTTTGTCATTTATAGGTGCGTGGTTGGCTCCCAGGCATATGGGCTTAGCCATGAAGGGTCAGACACGGACAAGCGAGGAATCTATCTCCCTCCGGCTGACCTCCATTGGTCCCTTTATGGAGTTCCGGGACAACTCGAAAACGCCGCCGCTGAGGAGGTCTACTGGGAGCTACAGAAGTTTCTGGTCTTGGCGCTCAAGGCAAATCCCAACGTACTGGAATGCCTCTACTCGCCGCTGATTGAGACAAAAACAGAGTTGGCCGAGGACTTGCTTTCCCATCGAGACGCGTTCCTATCGAAACTGGTTTACCAAACCTATAACGGATACGTTCTGTCGCAGTTCAAACGACTGGAGCAAGATCTCCGTTCAGTTGGTGCCATCAAGTGGAAACACGCAATGCACCTGATCCGGCTCCTCTTGTCAGGCATCACGGTATTGCGCGAGGGTTTTGTACCATTGTCGGTGAAAGCTCACAGGGATCAATTGTTATCGATTCGCCGGGGTGAGGTGGACTGGGAATCTGTGAACGCTTGGCGGTTGAAACTTCATGAAGAGTTTGAGGATGCCTACGCCGAGACTGTTCTGCCGGAAACTCCGGACTATCAAGCAGTGAATGATTTTCTCCTGCGTGCAAGAAGGAGCATGACAAAATGATCCTCGAATACCCCGATTCAGTGAAGCAAGCCGCCGCAGAACATCCTTATCCATTGCTGTTCGCGACGATAAGCGGTGCCCACCTCTATGGGTTCCCATCTCGCGATTCCGATTGGGACATTCGAGGCGTTCATGTGCTTCCTGCTCGCGAAATATTCGGCTTGTTCGAGACGCGCGACACAGTCGAGCAAAGTGTGAAGAGTCCGCTTGAACTCGATCTCGTCACGCATGACGCGAAGAAGTTTTTCGGTCTGCTACTGAAGCGCAATGGTTATGTACTGGAGCAACTATACTCGCCGCTGATCGTGCAGTCATCCGCAGAGCATGAGGAGCTGAAACGGATTGCGCTGGGTTGCATCACCCGATTTCACAGCAATCATTATTTGGGATTTGCTGCAACTCAGTGGGGTTTGTTTGAAGCGGAACAACCGCGGCGCCTCAAGCCTCTGCTGTACACTTTTCGCGTTCTTCTCACTGGCATTCACCTGATGAACACCGGCCAGGTGGAGGCTAACTTGCGCCGGCTCAACGATGAGTTTCGTCTCCCGTACATAGACGACTTGATAGCTAGAAAAACTCAAGGGGAGGAACAGTCAACCTTGGCCGAAGCGGATGTCGAGTTTTACAAGAACGAATATCGACGCCTTCGATCTGAACTTGAATCAAATTCAGATCGATCAACGCTGCCAGAGGCACCATTATGCAAGCAAGAACTGTCTGATTTACTGATTCGTCTTCGGCAATCTCAAACTTATCAAGGAAAATGAAATCGTGAAGATCACCATTCCTGAACTCTCGCTCGTCGTGCTTATCGGACCTTCCGGTAGCGGAAAGTCTACGTTTGGCCGCGCACATTTCAAACCGACAGAGGTTCTATCGTCTGATTTCTGCCGTGGTCTGGTTGCCGACAGCGATAACGACCAGACGGTCACCGGCGATGCCTTCGAGATTCTTCACTTCATTGCCCGCAAGCGGCTGGCCTTGGGGCGGCTAACGGCCATCGACGCCACCAATGTGCAGCCGGACTCGCGCAAGCCACTGGTTGGACTTGCTCGCGAGTTCCACGTTCTGCCAGTTGCCCTTGTCTTCAACTTCCCGGAGAAGCTTTGCCAGGAGCGGAATCGTACCCGGCCGGACCGAGACTTCGGCCCTCATGTGATCCGCAATCAGTCGCAACAGTTGCGGCGCTCTCTGCGAGGGCTGGAGCGCGAAGGCTTCCGGCACGTCCACATCTTCAACGACCCAGCGGAGCTTGAAGGGCTGGAGATTGAACGCCAACCACTCTGGAACAACCTGAAGCACGAGCATGGCCCGTTCGACATTGTTGGCGATGTGCATGGCTGCTTCGATGAAATGTCGGCGCTCTTGCAGCAATTGGGTTACACGGTCGAGCCGGACGGGACCGATTTCCGCGTGACCCCGCCAGACGGACGCAAAGCTGTTTTTGTCGGCGATCTTGTAGATCGCGGGCCAAGAATCACGGAGGTACTGCGGCTCGTGATGGGGATGGTGAAGGCCGGAACGGCGTTCTGTGTGCCCGGCAATCACGACGTAAAGCTCATGCGGAAACTGCGCGGAAAAGATGTCAAAATATCGCACGGACTCGCCGATTCGCTGGCGCAATTGGAGCCGGAAACTCTCGAATTCAAGCGACAGATAGCCGACTTTATCGACGATCTGGTCAGTCATTATGTGTTCGACGAGGGCCGTTTGGTAGTCGCCCACGCCGGGCTGAAAGAAGAGATGCAAGGCCGGGGTTCAGGGGCTGTCCGCTCATTCGCGCTCTTCGGTGAAACGACCGGCGAGACGGACGATTATGGCCTGCCAGTTCGTTATAACTGGGCCGCCGAATACCGTGGCAAGGCAATGGTCGTTTATGGTCACACGCCCGTTGCTGAGCCTGAATGGCTGAACCGGACCATCGACATCGATACCGGCTGTGTCTTTGGCGGCAAGCTCACCGCTCTCCGATACCCGGAGAAGGAACTGGTGTCTGTACCGGCCATTCGGGAGTACTACGCACCATCGAAACCATTCCTACAGGATGGGGCCGCGGACCCGTCAGTTGCTCCTCTGACTCAGCAGCAACAGTTAGATGACCTTCTCGACATCGACGATGTAATTGGCAAGCGGATTGTTGCGACGCGTCAACATGGCAACCTGACCATACGCGAGGAAAATGCAATTGCAGCGCTCGAAGTGATGAGCCGTTTTGCGGTAAATCCGAAGTGGCTGATTTACCTTCCGCCGACTATGTCGCCCTCTGAGACGAGCAGTGAACCGGGACTGCTTGAACATCCTGCCGAGGCCTTCGACTATTTTCGCAAAGCTGGCGTCGACCAGGTCATCTGCGAGCAGAAGCACATGGGTTCGCGTGCCGTTGTCATCGTCTGCCGTGACCGCGATGCTGCGCTTCGGCGCTTCGGAGTTGCGGAGGATGAAGCGGGAACCTGCTATACCCGGACAGGACGGCGCTTTTTTTCTGATCCCTCTATCGAACGGCAGTTCCTTGATCGCATCCGCGTTGCGGCGGACAAGGCTGGTCTCTGGGAGGAACTGAGCACCGACTGGCTGTGCCTCGACTGCGAGTTGATGCCCTGGTCGGCCAAAGCTCAAGACCTGTTGCGTCACCAATATGCACCTGCTGGAGCCGCGGCAAAAGCGGGGTTGCTTCAGGCCGTCACCGCCCTGAAGCTCACCGCAAAACGCCTGCCAGATGCGGCCCCTTTGGTTGATTGGTATGAGCAGAGAATGGGCATGGCAGAAGCATATGTCGATGCATATCGCCGCTATTGCTGGCCGGTGAATTCGCTGCTGGATCTGAAGCTCGCGCCCTTTCATTTGCTCGCTGGCGAGGGGGCCGTGTACACCGACAAGGACCACCAATGGCATATGCAAATCCTCGGCAAACTGGCCCAAGCGGACCCCGAACTATTGCTCGCCACGCCTTACAAAGTCGTTAATTTGCAAGAGCCGGAAGCTGTTGCCACAGCCGTCGCATGGTGGCAGGAATTGACGGCGGCGGGCGGTGAAGGAATGGTGGTCAAGCCGCTCCAGTTCGTCGCCAGAAACAAGCGCGGCCTTGTACAGCCGGCGGTGAAATGCCGGGGAACGGAGTATCTCCGGATCATCTATGGGCCTGAGTATACGGCTCCGCAGAATCTGGAGCGGTTGCGCTCCCGTGGATTGGGTACGAAACGCTCATTGGCCCTGCGCGAGTTCGCCTTGGGTGTTGAAGCCTTGCAGCGGTTTGTGGAACGCGACCCTTTGCGGCGGGTACATGAGTGCGCCTTTGCCGTTCTGGCTCTGGAAAGTGAACCAGTGGACCCGAGACTTTAGGTGCGCTGGCCAGTGCTGAACGATGTGTGAACGCTAGAAGGGAGTCTATTTCTCGATTCGCTGCCCATACTGTCGTGTCACCGTTCGATCTCCTATCAATATGTCACCGTTCGCTCTCTTTACAAAGTGTCACCGTTCGGTTACTATTCTGATATACGAGAGGGGGTGTGCAGGATGCGTATCCGAACCGCTACCGATTTGGGGGCCTTCATTCGGGACCGCCGAACCAAGCTCGGGATGGACCAAATCGCCCTGGCTAAGAAGGCAGGAACGAGCCGGAAATGGCTCGTCGAGGCGGAACAAGGAAAGCCTCGTGCCGAGATCGGCCTCATCTTGCGCACACTGAAGAGCCTCGGCGTATCCCTCGACTTGAAGGTGGATTCTTCGCTGGAAACGCCCTCAATCGGCAAGGCAAAATCGCCGGACATTAACAGCGTTTTGGATGCACTGAAGAAACGGCCATGACGAATCGACTCATTGCGCTTTTAGCTGGCCGCGAAGTCGGCACGGTCCACTATAAGAATGCCAGGCTTACGTTCGTCTACAACGATGCATGGAGAGCTGACCCCATTGCTTACCCGCTATCGCTCTCCATGCCGTTGGCTTCGGCAGAGCACGGCCATGCGCGGATCGAGGCTTTTTTATGGGGGCTGCTGCCCGACAATGACCGGGTTCTTGAGAATTGGGGCAAGCGTTTCCAGGTTTCGCCGAGGAATGTCTTCCGGCTGATTGCTCATGTGGGTGAAGACTGCGCGGGCGCTGTCCAGTTTGTCCACCCGGAACGTCTGGAGGCGTTGCAAGCAGAGACGGTCACCAAAGAAGTCAAGTGGCTAACCGAGGACGACGTTGCCGAACGATTGCGCGCCTTGCGCGCGGATCACTCAGCATGGCGCAGTGCGCAAGACACGGGTCAGTTCAGCTTGGCTGGGGCGCAACCCAAGACGGCTCTTCTTTTCGAACGCAAACGGTGGGGTGTTCCCTCTGGCCGCGTTCCAACAACGCATATTCTCAAACCGCCCACGGGTGAATGGGATGGTCACGCGGAAAACGAGCACTTCTCTCTGCAATTGGCCAGAGCCGCCGGGCTGATCGTCCCAAACTCCACAGTTCAGCACTTCGGCGATGAGATCGCCATCGTTATTGAGCGTTATGACCGGGTACGCGATGGAAGACAGTGGGCGCGCATCCATCAGGAGGATATGTGCCAGGCGCTCGGCATTCATCCCACGCGCAAGTACGAAAATGATGGCGGACCGGGGGTGCGGACGATCGCGGAACTGTTGCGGGAGCAGTCGAGCAATTCAGAAGAAGATGTGCGGTCGTTCGTGGATGCGATCATCTTCAATTGGCTTATCGCCGGTACCGATGCTCATGCAAAGAACTACGCACTGCTGCTGGGCGGCGGTGGTGCAGTACGACTTGCGCCCTTCTACGATCTGGCAAGCATTCTGCCGTACCAAACAATCAATCTTCAAAAAGCAAAGTTGGCCATGAAGATCGGAGGCGAGTACGGGTTGAGATACATCGGCCTTCGAAATTGGCAAAAGTTAGCGGTCGAAATGCACTTGGACGAGGGTTTGCTCACGGAGCGTATCCGAGCAATGGCCGCGTTGCTTCCAGATCATGCCGCGTCCATCCTGAAGGAACTTGAGACATCCGGTCTCTCGCACGGGACCATCACGCGGTTGACACAGAAGCTGCAAAGAAGAGCCGTATTATGCCAGCGGATTGTCAGATGATTGCTTGGAATCACCGGCTCATTCCCAGATCGCGCCTAGGGCCATCCTTTTTCCGCAGCACTGACGGTTCGATGCTCTGCAATGGCGACTGCTCAGGGGCAAGCATTGGCGCGGGGTGAAGCTGTGTCTGTTCCCTTGCCAGTTCAGTTGCAGATGGCCGCGCTGTGGAGACGCCGAGCAAATTCCGCAGTTGCTCACGGTCACTGGTCACCACGACAATTTCCTGGCGGCCACGCGAGGCCCCGACATAGAACAACTCCTGCTTCATCGCATCGGCGGAAAGAATCACCGCATCTACCGTCTTTCCTTGGCTGCGATGCGCGGTAACCGCATAGCCGTGATCGAACTCGTGATAATTGGCCGGTAGCGTCCGGCCATCTTCAAGGTGAATGCGGCCGCCATCGACATTATGCACTTTTACCAGTTCGCCGTTAGTGGCTCGGAAGCCCGCACCGCCGCGATTGCCCGTCAGCAGCAACTTGTCGCCGGGAGCCACCTCGATCTGCTGGCATTCATGCACAGAAAAGGAACGTGCCTGTGATGGACTCACCGTGCGCTCCATGCCATGCTGGTCTCTGGCGACGATGCCCAACTTGTCTGTCCGCTCAACGGTGAGCGCCTCATGTTTTTCCACTCCATGCGAAGAGCGATGGAAGAGCAGGACTTGTCCTGACTTGTAGTTCACCAGATCCTTCTTTTGCGCCTCGGTCCATTGCAACGGCACATAACGCTCGGCGACAAGGCCGCGATCCAGTTCGCCGCGCTGCTTCATATCCTCACGGATGGCATCGGTGATCTTGCCGATCTCGTCATGCGTTCCGGCAACGACAAGAACCGTGCGGCCTGAGTTCGATGTGAGCGCCCGATAGGCGGATGCCACCGCCTGCGCACGCTCCAGGTAAGGAACGTCGCGAATGGCACCAAGTTGCTCCAGCTTTTCAAATCCCAGCTCCGGCGAATGCCGTAGCGTCTGAACGGCATCTCGATACTGAGTTTGCGTCTGTCGCTGTACAGCCGTGAGCGACACACTCTTCATCTGCGATTCCTGCTCCAGAATTCGCAGGGCATCAGATGCCTCGACACTCTGAAGTTGCCGCGTGTCCCCGGAAAACAGAATCCGCGCCTCTTCGCGCTCCGCCAGCTTGAGCAAGCCTTCCATCTGACGGCCTGAGACCATGCCCGCTTCATCCACAACCAGCACTCTGCCGTGCAGCGCGGCCTGCGCCTTTGGGTCCTCCAGCAATCGCGAGATCGTCATCGCATCGCGAAAACCAGCCTTTTGCAACTCCTCAACCGCGCCGCGCGTTGGCGCAACTGCCAAAACCTCACGACCTGCTTCCCGTAAACCGCGGGCGATTTCCGTGAGCGTAGCGGTTTTGCCGGTCCCAGCGGCTCCACGCAGATTGACTGCGAAATCCAGCGAGTCCAGTATCTGATGAACGGCCCGGTATTGTTCCTCTCGCAATCGCTCTGAAGGGCTGAATTTGCGCTTCCCGCCCAGACGTTCATACCGTCCGATGCCGCCATCTATCGCTGCAATCATGCGCTGTTCGCGTTCAAGACTTTCGCGCGTGGCCAGATTGTTTCCGGCGCGGATAAGAGAACCCTGCGACTGTTCCAATTCCAGGGCACCGCGTAGTTGACGGCGATCAATCTTTCCGCGCCCGTGCCGCAGAGCCTCCGTCATCAACTCGTGCTCACGCACAACCGAACTGCGTTCGAAGAGATGCTCTTTCGCGTGTTGAAGCGACTCCGTTGGCTGAGAGGGTTCAGTCGGAATTTCACCGGCACGATCAACAGACTCTTCGTGCAAATGCTTCAACACACGACCCTCTTCCGGCAACAATCTTCCCTGCTGCTGTTTCCGCAATTTCTCCGTGGAGATTTCCGCCAGTTTGTCGGCGCGGGATTCACGGACGAGCACGGCAACTTCATTATTGGTTGGCTTGCGGCCATGCTCCACCGTGAATCGTTCGATGGCGGCGTCCCGCTGCGCGCTACGCAGGCTGTACTTTT
>Ga0302140_10005380_pt1 | contig 16180 bp, 19 predicted proteins | sample I_Bog_E1_1_FD_202095 | JGI IMG/M metagenome (GOLD analysis project Ga0302140, IMG submission 202095) | Peat permafrost microbial communities from Stordalen Mire near Abisko, Sweden - I_Bog_E1_1 | ecosystem: Environmental > Terrestrial > Soil > Wetlands > Peat | place: Sweden: Abisko, Stordalen... | reverse complement strand
CGCTGCGGAAGGTGCCGATGAGACCAGCTGAGACACCAAGCTCTTCTTGGGGAACGAAAAGACCGGAGGCGACGTAGGCGAGGGAGGTGACCCAGGTGAAGCAGCATTGGCCGAACATCTGGAAGATCATCCATGCGTATTTGTGATTGGGAATGACTGCAGCATAGCACGCAGTGAAGACCGCTTGGATGATGAGCGCAAAGATGATTTGTTTGCGGACGTGCTTGATCTTGTGAACCAAGGAGGGGAGAATCCATCCACCAATAATTCCAGACACGCTAGTTTATGTCAGCATACTTTCCTGCTAATTGTTGTCGTGTTTGGGAGACTTGTGGAATATGAAGGGGAGCTACTTACTTGCAAGGGATTTGCGTAACTCCAATATCGACAGGTTTGTTGGTATACATGTAAAGCGTCGCTTGTGGTGCAAGCGTAGCGACCGCCTGCCAGATCATGCCGGCAATGAAGAGAATGATCAAATGAACCGTAAACTCCTTGAACATGGCAAATAGATGGAACGGGAATATTGGGTTCTTGGGGATCGTAAAGTCATAAACGAAGCTGCCGATGAAGATGAGAGCGCCGACAGTCACACAAGCGGCAACCAGTGATACGGAATAGGTGGACTTTCCGAGATAGGTCAAGCCAACGAGGAAAACAGTCAAGCCGGTGGTGAAAAGTGCCAGACCAATGAAGTCCAATTCTATGAACTCCTGCCATCGAGATTTATCGTAGTCATGGCGTGGGTGAGATGGTGGAAAGTAGAATATGGCAGTGCCAACGATGACGGGGACCGAATAGATAATCGCAATATAGTAACACCAACGCCAGGAGGCATTGAGAGCCAGCTCATTGGCGATTAACACGCTAAAGCCTGTCCATGGGACATTCATGCAGAACTCGGTCCAGCCGATACCAATGCCACTGGACTAGTTAGGTTCACAGACTTCTCATTAGAAATTTTAGCTGGGCTTACCGGTATTTATTAGGAAGCAATTCTGTTATGCCTGGATATGATACGAAGATCACTCCAGCTCCAAATCCAATGATTGTAGATCCGCATGCAACGATGAGTGTGGTCTTCGCTGTTGCGCCGACGATCTTCGAGGAAGATATCATTAGCTGCCTATACTTGGAACAATCAAAGAATGACCAAAAAGAGAAAACTCACAGCACCAATCAAAACCATCACTTGTCCTCCAATCAACACATATCGACGACCAAATATGTCACTCAAGCCACCCGCGATGGCGAAAGAGACTGCTGAAGCTACCGACCAGCCACCAGGAATCCACCCGATGTTGTCCATGTCGTCAAGGGCTTGACCAATCTGAGCGAGAATGCCAACAACGAGAACCAAACCACAGGCTACTGCAGGAATATAGGACAGGCCCATGAACTAGACCCAAATCAGAAATGCTAAACCTTCATTCATAGATTGCGCAAGACTCACGAAGATAGCCATAATGGTCGAGACAGACACCTTCTCGGGCGCGTCTCCTGATTGTGGAAGAGCTACATGGTCGTTCTGGCTGTTCGAACTCGAAACTTCGTGCTCTTGACCAGACATGTTCTCAATGCCGTCCACCTGGACCTTCTCAGAGGTGTTCTTGTTTTCTGCCATCTTGGGAAGATTGGACTCGCGCAGAAGTTTGAGAAATTCCTGAACGGGCGGTGGATCTCTATATAGCGAAGTCCGTCAGCACATCCATAGGCAGGCTGTTGATAAGGTTTTTGGCAAATGCGCCTCAATGTGGGGCCTTCTGCATATATTCAAGGAGAAGTGCAAGCTAATCTCGAATCGCAAGATGTCCGTTTATCGGTAAATGAATTGGGTAAAGCTATAAAACAGAACAAGAGGGGAACAAGCCGACGGATTTTCAGCCTGATTAAGGGGTTCTATCACCTTGCTAGGGATGGGATATTAACAGAACAAATGAAGTTGCACAAATGCCGGGTGGGGTTTTGCCGCAGGAGAAACCAACACATTCGGTGCCCGGATCGTTTGAGAGCCAATCGCCAACACAACTCTGTGCGTTCAATATGAAGGCATCCCTTGCCATGGGTTCAGATTGGAAACTTCCGGCTGAGGTGTCAATATCAAGCAGCGTGAAAGAGGCGTAGCGCACATTAGCCAGGCCTGGGCACACCATGAAAATGGGCTGTCGTCTATGTGCCACTTGCTGACATATATTGCTCGAAGTCGCCTCACTTGAGGGGCAAGGTATTGAGCACTCGGAACAACCCATCTCATCCCTTTTCAAATTAATAACCAACAAAAGTTAACATTTCTTGGGATGGACTCAAGAGAAGGGATCCGACGAGGAGGAGCTAATGGGGAAATGTGCTGGGTTGGTGATATTCGCGAATGCATATACCACCACCCTTCAGCTAGGAGTCTTCACCATGATTCCGAAGCATTGGTATGGGTGAATGGAAGTAATGTCGTGTAAAATTGTGCAAGTTTTGGAGAAGATCAGTAAGACAATTAGTCATCCACATTCAGCCACATTGACCTTAGTCATGCAAGGCTGTAGTAACACTGGTGGGGAATTACAAGGAGACTCAGCCTTGCGCTACTTCATCGCGGGGATCGGTGGGGCCGCTAATCCAACGAAGACAACAACAACAGCATCCGCGTCATCAACATCTATCCTCTTCAATCGCCTTAGAGATGGAGCAGTCGCGCGAATTCACGCCCTTCGCAAGTCTCCCATCAGAGCTCCGAATAAAGATCTGGAAAGCGGCATCCCCAGGACCTCGTGTTGTGCCTGTGCGATTTCAGCGGAGTTTAAATCAATACGTCTCTAATTCACCACCTCCTCCTCTATTACACGCTTGTCCAGAATCACGAGCCCTTTTATTGTCCACCTATACGAAGCTCATTCTTTCCCCAAAGTACGACAGCAGGGTCTTTATCAATTTCGCCATTGATATACTCTTCTTCGATACTTTGGACTGCTCCCCGGACGGCGATATCTCCTTGGACCTTGCAAAAAGTCCCCACCGTGATCGGATACTATCATGTGCGATTGAGTCACAGGTGTGGGAAATACTACGAGTATTCAAGTACGACCCGTTGAGCGAAATGAGGATGTTGCCAAACTTGAGGAGCATGGCGCTGGTAATGCTGAGAGATCACAATGGCAATGCACACGAACACATACAGTCAGACAGATATGGAAGCCAGAATATCACTATTAGGATGGACTCGAATACAGTGGAGGCAGAGATCATGCACGTTCAAGGCTGGGTGGATATCTTGCGGAACGATCTGAAGCTATCGCCGGAGCTACCCTGGACTGGAAGCGTACCGAACGTGCAGTTATGGCTATGGTGATGGGCTATGTCTGATGCTGCCACAAGGGCGTGACTGGGAATTTTGTCTTGCGCTTCATTCGTCAATATGAATACTCAAGCCATGCGCGTTGCATATCTTGACTCTCGTATATTGGATTGTGACAAACCATTTGGCGTACTTCAAACACCCACGCTTCCCAGCAAATGCAATAGTTGCTCTATCGAAAATCTTGGGGTCGAGGATTTTCTGCCGCCAATTCAGGACCGTTCTAGGAATCAGTCTTGTCATGGTCAACTCGAGCATGAAAAGCCTAGCAAGTGTTGCATGCCGGCTTCCGCGGTCTCTAGGACTTGCAAGAGCACGGTCTGAAAGGACGTGAGCCTGAGATTGAGTATGACGAGTTTTTGAGCAGTCGCTTTATTACGAAGTCGTGCAATATGTTTTGTCACTATAGATCGCGAGTTTGACCAGATTAGGGCATAAACCAGAAGAGCAAAAACTTGCAGGGAGTCCCCATCGTTACCTCATTAGCGATCGAGCGAATGAGAAGAGAGAGCGAGTGATGGACAGTCCGATTCTAGACTAGGTCTGACAGCTTGAAGCATCTTTCTCTCTCATCTTCATCGAGGCACGGAATTTGCCCCTTGCTTAGTGTCCGACCATTGGGTAATACTCGTAACGACATTCTGTACCGACCTATCAAATACCACCAGTCAGGTGATTTTGATCTCTCGACGCTTCCACGAGCATCCTTCGATACTGTCCAGTAGCGTTACTCGTCTATAAGCCGGCTTACTGTAGATTTCAAACCGTCCGATCATTTCTGATTACCTTGCCGGGATTTAACAAGTCTTTAGTCTTTCATTCGCTGAATCGTATGCAAATCTATTAGACTGGGGGAAACATTTTGTATCTTGAGTATCACATAATTTCGTGGAAGCTTAAATAGGGTTCAGTCCCCTGAGAAAGACAAGCTCCATTTATGATCGTTTTACTTTCTACTTAATTACTATTTCACAACATGAAGTTCTCTACAGTTTCGTGGGTTTTGGTGACTCTCGCCTCCTCGTCAGCACTTGCTCTGGAATGCTTAAGATCACAGACCAAGACAATTCCGGCAGCAGCATTTACGGGCGACGTCACGGCAAATTTCGAGTCTGGTTGCAATCTGGATGGACCTCAGTTGTCTGCAGTCAACAATAGCTCTTGGGATTGGTGGTACTTCGACGCTGTTTCCCTGGATGCAAAGTCGAATGTAAACATTGTCTTTTTCACGGCGTCTAGCGATGGCTTTGAGTTCCTCGGATCTTCAACAGACGTTACGCTCTTTGAATTTCACGCACAGTTACCAAACGGAACTCTCATCATTGCCGCAATTCCGGCCGAAGAAGCTGTCATTACGACTGTAGAAGAAGGATCGTCTGGGAATTTCAAGGGGACTAATGCCTCGTGGACCGGAACATCCGACCTAAAGCACTACAAAATTGAAGTCAACTCGCCTTCCAATAGCGTAGTCGGCACTTTCAACCTGAGATCTGTGGCTCCGGGCCATTACCCTTGTGGGCCGGTCCGTCCGGGTGAGAACATTATGGTTGCACCAGAAATCGGCTGGGCGAATGCTGTGCCAGATGCCGTAGCTGATATTGACTTCACCCTGGGTGGAGTAAAGCTGGCTTTCAAAGGAGTGGGCTATCATGATAAAGTATAGGACCCGGTGCAATCCGTTCTGCCACGTTGCTGATTTGTCTGCAGAATTGGAGCAACCAACTCTTCACTGGCCTAATCTCGAGCTGGTACTGGGGCCATGGCCGCCTAGGAGACTACTCGATCGTCTGGTTTGATACAATCGGAGCCGATGGAAAGGAATACCTCAGTTCATACGTGTCGAAACATGACAACATCATTGTCTCGAGTTGCGATCCGGGTTCGATCAAAGTTCGACCCAGTGGGGTCAATAGCACATACCCACCAACAGTCAACACCGGCAACCCCAGCGGGTTTACAATTGAGATTGATTTGGGAAGAGAGGGAACAATGAATGTGGATGTCACGGTCACCGCTGTCATTTTGGAGAATGCTGACCTCTATACTGAGTGGATTGGTACTATCAATGGGAGCGTGAATGGTGGGGAACAGTTGAATGGGGTAGCTTTGTTTGAGATGTTTAAGTTAGCAAAGTAGGCTATAGCTAGTAGTACGTCTTAGTGTCTATCCTGTAAGACCCCTACTTTGCGTGTTTGCTTGACATATCTTTTTGTGGTCAATACGAGAATCAAGGACGGAGAATGAGCAAATTGCAGGAGCACAATTCACACGTCAAGCCCGTTACGCTCATGCTTTATGAAACCAAGAAATGTTTCCAACAAGATGGAGCCGCATGCCATGGACTCATATAGTCAGAGTGGCAAAGAGTTGGACGCCTCCTGCCTCATCATCCTCTTCCTCTTCGCTCTCAGCGTGAGCTACGGTGTGCTCAAATTCCTTATCTTCAATTTCTTCATTTGCATCGCTTTCCTCCGACGAGTCAGACTCGGACATTGAATCACTGTTACTTCCTTCTGCATCATCCGTGAGGTGTCCGTCGAAGTCTCTTTGGTAATGTACCGATATTTCGGTTAAGGAATCTGGCCTCCACGACCCAGGTCCTCTGCGCTGGATGATTTGAGCTAGAACATCGGTTCGAATTCTCTCAACCATTTTCTGCAAGATTATTTCTCGATCCTTGATCTGCTGCGTCTTATTCTGGTTGTGAATGTCTGGGGCTTTCCATTTCAACCAGAGATTGTTGTGGCAAGCGGGAACAACAAAATTTCCTGGATGAGCCGTTATATAGTGGTAACAGCAATAGCATGCAGGCTTGCTGGTACCAATATATCTGTCATTATCAACGAATTTCAGTTTCCGGACCCAGAATAAATTTAGCAAAATCAGCTCGGCGTGGACTCGAGGTCGCCACGTTTCCTTTTGACATTGTTTGCGAAGCTGTTCTGAGAGGTTGTGCAGTCGATCCAGCTCCTCCAGATTGTAGCGTAACAATTCAATTGATCTGAAATCGCCTGAAAGTCGTCCGGCTATCTCAGCGAGAGTGGGATTCCGTTCAGATAATGGTGGAGGAGATGAGAAAGATGATCTTGCTCTCTTGATCTCGAAAGTATCGAATAGATGAGGAAGTCTTGACTTCGCTTCAATCAGGACCTTGACTGCTTTGAGAGTATGATTTAGTCGGCCAATCAAGTGTCGAATATTCTCATATCTCGGGGCATATGGCTGTCCAAGCCTCGCTCTTGCTTGGACTATTCCGTAATTCGCTGACCCTCTGGAATCATAGCACATCTGGCAGATAGCAGTTGGAAGACTGGTTGCAATCCTCAAGTTTTTCAGCCAAGTCAAAAAAGAATTGTCTATAATACGTTAGCTGAAATGGCCCATAAGGAGCAAAGTTCCTTCGAATGTCCTTACCAGCAGAGGCTCTGGTTTCCGTCATGCCTTTCACCACTTCTTGAATCTCCTTCCCCAACATTTTAGCGTAGTTCGAAATCCTCTTCGAACTAAATTCTACTGCACTCTCGAACAGATTTCTTTCAATTTCACCAGCCTGAGAAGTTCCCCTCTGCTGCAAAATCCACAGGAGCTTCTCTGCAAACAGTTTTGTCGAGTCCTCCTGCTCAGGTCTGCCTTTGTTTGATGCAAGCCAATATACGATGCCCTGTGGGGTTTGCTCCAAAGCGAAAGCCGTCGTTCGATCCCCTCCAGTCTCAAAGTCACATAGGTATGCAAGATTCCTGATGAATGACCTCCGAAGCTGTTTCTCTCCAGGATCATAAGTGTCTAGCTCTAGATTAAAATCTTCCTCCTCGAGGCGAATCCCTCGATTTTTCCCTAACACAGCCATCAATACCAGAGCCTCATAGAATCTTTTCTGTAATTTTGGTCGCACGGGAATTTTCCCTGAGCCACAGGTGTCCAAATTCATCTCGGAATTGGATGTTCGTTCTCGCCGACTGCTGCTGCTGCTGCTCTTTCCCTGCGACGAATTGCCTCTCCTCTCAGCTGGCTCATTTGCCCTTTGCGAAGTCAGCAATGACTTCGAAACCTCCTTCTCTTTTTGTCTTTTATGCTTTGTCGACGCCATCAGAGTGGTTGGCTCAACCTCAGCCACTATGTAAGTATCCTAGATGGGAAGTTTATTTTAATTCACCCTATTGACCTCAGACAGAAGAACCCCGCTTCCTGATGGTGCTTGTGCAATAGGAAAAAGACTCTTTTCAATTCAGAACTTATTTTCACCCATAGAAATTGATCTAGACTTCCTCCTCGACTCACGATTGTATAGAATGTCGACCTTGCAACATTTCCATCTTTTCATGTGGGCATCAGAAAGCTTTCTGCCACTTTCCATGCGGGCCGACGATCGTGGTGCGCTATGGTTGCTGATTCCCGTTACACTCAATCAAATGTGCTGCAGTGCTGCAAGACGACCAATTTGTGTACTGAGGCTGATCGAGGCGCGGTCTACTGGTTCGGGTTTGTCGGGATGGCAACACCGAGTACAACACTTTTCAAATTTCTATGATTGACGTGCAATTTCATTTGAGATCGCTTTCCATATGAAGCAACTTTAAAAAAAGGATCTGAACTCGAAGTATCTGCCCTGAGTCTTCTTCTATTTGCCCACTGAGACCTCTACTGAGAAAAGATGGACGCCTGATCATAGAGCCCCTTCCCATACTGCGTGTGTCTATCATGTTCTCATTTCTTTTGTCAAAGAGGCTCTATATATTACTAGCTAAGCCCCAATCTGTTGAATATATGTATGCAATGTTGGTAATGTCGCCAAGGAGTATTTCCAACCTCGCTCAATCCTAGCTTTCAACGTCTGTATCACCTCCATATCCACTATCTGCCTCTGGACTTCCATCCCGGACACCTTCTATGTCACAATCACTTCCGCACTCGGCCTCGAGAAATCCCCGTATTTCTTGGAAGATGCGGCTCGTGCTCTCCTTTGATGTACTGATTTCAGTCCACGAATCCGCTCGTCGTGGAGCTCTTGGTTCTTCTGGTCGTGGATCCAGCAAGTATAGAAGAACGTCGTCTTCGAGTTGCTTGATCATCTGTTCCATAACATCATTTTCAGTCTGGATTTCGAAGAGACAATCAACGATAACTGAGGTTCGCCAGGCTGGGAAACCATTGCCATGAGATCCATATAGTTCACACCTGTCAGGGTGAGCATTCATGTACGAATTGCAGCAATAGCATGCTGGCTTGCTGCAACCAATGTAGCGATCGTTGTCCATGAATTCAAAATCCCTGGTCCTGATGTGGTTTAGTAGAATGAGTTCAGCATGAACCCTTGGCCTTGGGTTCCAAGGCGATGTGACTCGCTCTTGAAACTTTCCTGAAAGATTGAATTCCCGTTCCAGAACGTCTAGTCCGTTTCTGCACTTGGATTCCAAGATAGGATCATTGACTTTACCTATCAGAGAATCCGCGATTTGTCTAAAGTGGATGTTCTCAATAACGAGCGGAAATTGACCTGCTGGTGGTGAATACACTCTCTCAACCTTGGGTTCATTGTCGAATACGAAGAGGTACGGAAGCTGCAATCTGGCGTCAACGAGACAGACAACAGCTTTCATAGTGTGATGCAAACGTCCGGTAAGGTGGCTGACGGCTTCATAGTGCTTCGCATGCGGTCCACTCTCGTTGGCTTTTTGACTGACAAAGTCGTAGTTTGGAGAGCCGCTACGAAAATATGCAAGCTTACAGAGGGTCTCTGGTGAATTGATCTGAGCGTTGAATTCTTGAAACCATTTAACGAGATTCTCCTTATCTCCTGAAACCATTTTGTCAGCTCTGCATCAGAAGACTAGAGAATGCTCTTTACCTTGATCCAATGAGAGCTCAGTCTCCGGATTTAGAAAGTAAGTGAGCTCCACCTTGAGAAGACGCCTGTAACGTAATATTTTCTTCTCACTGTACTTGACAGATGCGGTGAATAGCTTGGACGTTGTTTGCCGACAGGTTTCAGAAGACATTTTCTGTAAGTTTTCCAGTGTATCCTTCAAAAAAATCCCCATGCGGTCGGTATGAGGTTGAGGGGTCTTATTAGAAGCAAACCAATACGTTGTTGCTCCAGCGGAAGATCCTTCGAGAACAATTGCGGTAACTCGATCACCACCTTCATCATAATTGCACAGGTATGCAAGATGCCTGGTATAATCTCTTCGAAGCGCTTTCAGACTTGGTGACTGTCGATTGTCTTTGGTTGCTGGACAACCCTGCGTTGCTGTCGGATGCATGCCCACCTCTTTTTGCAAAACGAATAATGCGAGTAACAATTCGTAGAACCATTTGGTTGAGTTATAAGGCTCTTGCAGGTCCGAAGTGTAGCCTGAATCTAGGCTGCGAATGGTGTGTGGTGGCATGTCGAGTTTTCCTTAACAAACTTCTTGCAGTGTGTATATAGAGACCTACTCTAGAGAAGGTGGTATGATGATATACCGTGAAGTGAAGAAGTATGCTGCGAGAAAGGATTATAAGAGATACCCGCTCTAGAATTGCTGTGAAATTCGGAAAGAGATAATATTTCAAGAAAGTAGTTTTATTTGAAGGAGAAGTTGGAAGGAATGAAATTGATGTGAAGAGAAATCTGCTGAGAGGAATGAGAGGAGTGCGTTCAACGATATACTTATATTAACATTCTGAGGTCTCAAGCTCTTTGCATCAACGCGATCGAAAGCTTCCTCATTGTGAGTGAACGTGGTTGAGCTCTCAGTAAAACTTGATTCTTTGAGTGCAGGCTGTTCACAATGACATTCTCCCCAGGATGACACTGAACGCGGTCCAAGCTTTAACACGATACTCTTTTCGATGCCAGTGAATTTGGACGTAACTTTCCAGTCAACATTCGGGAACAATGACATGCATTTGAAGTATGTTTGATTGAAGATGATCTGAAACCTCTCGTCTTTGTTGACACTCGCCAAACACGAGCCTATCTGCAACACAATCACAACAGCTCGATACCGAAACAAGACCTTTTTCAAAGGAACTTTACCAGTGCGAGAGACGCAACAGTTGGTAACAATAACTCTGAGCCTCGGCCACTTCTACTAAGGCCAGCCGAGTTTGCATCAGCGTAAAGCACATCGCTTCATGAAGGGGGTTCGTGCTTTCCTCCACTCCTCGATACCAGACCCCAACTGAAGGATCTTGCGTGATAGGCTCGGCAAGAATTTAGCATCGCTGAGCTTAATTCTTAGCATCGCTGTATCGCTGTGCTAATTTATGCTGGCTAGGGACTAGCATCGCTGTGTCGCTGCACTAAATTATGCCGCTAAGTGCCTAGCTCAGCGACGTCGCGGGCATCGCAGCGCTAAGTCATGTAGCTCAAGAATTAGCATCGCTGCGTCGCTACTTTACGTTGGAAGGACCCTGTCAAAAGTTCCTGGAATATCAGCCACGAGTCTCTCAAGGGCGCGTAGATGTTCTCAAGAAGAATGCTACTCAGATGTCTCTTTCTTCGAGCGAGGGAATGGACGAGGACGTCAGCTTGTTTGCGGACCATGACCCACCGAGTCTCGTGCGTTGAGACATGCAGGATCTGTGGCAAGAGTGTAGCACCACTTGGCAAAACATTTTTCCAGAATAGGTTTGAGAAGAATGGAAAATAGGAAACACCTCAAGCTGAACGGGGGTGACGCCCCTACGAAGGTGAATCAAAACGATCTTGAAGACGCTACCCCACTTGCCTACGAAAAGGGGGTTTGAGCTCGCTTGTCAATAATTAACCTCAAAATTTTAAGCGAGAATAACTGAAAAATCAGAACAACCAAAAACTTCGATATCCTATGCAAGGATACCATAGAGAATTCGCTCATGAGAGCTGGCTTTCAAAGCTGCTCCACACTTGAAATCTGGTATTGAGGTTTTTTGTTGAGATCAGAATTGCGGGCACTACCAGTCGCTGCCTCTATCCCTTCGTGGCTTGCGATTCATTGCATTTATTCTTCTCACAATCTATCCTTCACCTCGCTAAGTGAAGTTGCCAAAAAAGTTGCAAAAAAATACGAGGAATAAAATGGCAAAACTTCAACACCCCGAAGGATGTGAAGAAACCCCCTCCGAAATGGGGATTTTTTCCGCTCCACTCTCAAAGTCGTGTATTGAGGTGGGTTGTTGCTTTAGTTCTTCTAGTCATTGGCAAGCGCTTTCACACTGGTGCTTTCACACCCCGCCTCGTTTCCGAAACTAACGGCAAAAAAACGCTTATTGCATTATATCAAGGCCAAAGACGCTTCAATTTGATCACGTGCTGCGAGGAACTGACTCGGAGCTTTCCTGGGCCTATTCCTAATTATTCCTCACACTTATCAAACTGATGGAAGACGTGGAATTATTATTACTACTCTTAAGTTTTTGCACTGGCTCATTACTTTTGCAAAGACTCGATTATGCGCAAACTACAAAGGAAGGGACCACGTCCGGATTATCATATTCTCGACTATCGCAAAATCACCACTGGCAAGATCAAATCAAACAGAATTTTCATAAACATGGAAGTACATTGCAAAGAGCCTCGGCCCCATCTCAGTCTGCTGCCTCCACTCATAGCTACGAGCATCAGATTCAGTAACGCACGCTTAACTGGAGTTCTAAGGGTCCTTCAGCTAAACCTGACCCTGTTACGAGCATTAACAGAAGAGAAGAAGCACAATTGACTGGTTATGACTCGAAGCTGCTACTGCTTGAAAAGGAACACCAACAACTGCCACAAATACCATCTCAGAGCTCAAATCAGAAAGAGGCTAGAACTGATATGAAAGATAACGGTGATCACGAATGAGCTTTATCTTACGAATGTTACTCCATGCAGATTGAATCTATCGCGCGACTCTGAAGAAGCCAACCCAGAACGCCTTCTAATGCACATGGTATCGTGTATCGCCAGTAAATGCAAATGATGCGCCTCCATGCTGAAATGCAACCTCTATCGATTCCTGCCATCCGTGCAGTCCACATGCACAATCTTATGCTTATGATCGGAGCTTCCACCTTCAATGACAACAGCGGTCAGTTGGCCTCCTTTCAAACACCCTGTGTCAATACCAATGCTGTAATCGGCGACCTGGAGGCCGCGTTTAGAGTCATGTCCGTATATGACTGTACTTCGGTCCGTTTTGTAGAGGGTCTTCTGGAATTTGTTCCAAACCTATTGAATTATCAGCAAGAAAGAATTGAAGAAGATACCGCCAGAAAAGTCGTACCTTCATCCACCCCGTCCCATCTCTCTCGTCGCTCGGGACTCCGTCCTTGATAGTCCTCATATTCATGACCATAAAGGGATCTTGCTTCTTCAACTCAACATTCGGTGCCAGACCAGCATGTACGACAATCACCTCCCCCAAAGACCCTAGCTGTCCAACTCTCAGGATAACTGGGCATTTTTTCAACCACTTGATCCTCTTCTGGCCTAACGCTCTTACTAGGGCTCGATCTTTGTAGTCACCGTGGCTGAAGCTCACCTCCTCTAGCGCATCTTGTAATTTATCTCTGTCCTCGCTGGGTCCAGGAGTATCCATGGAAATATGATCTGCCACCATGTCATCGTATGTGAGAATAATTCGGTCTTCGTGGTTGCCTCTTATGCCAGTAGCACCGAGCTTCATTGCCAAATCCACGACGCCTGGAGAGTCGGGGCCTTTCGAAATCATATCTCCAGCCAGTATCAAATGATCGTGCTTCTCATCGAAATCGACCTTGACCAGCAACGCTTCCAACTCCTCTTTCATGCCGTGCACATCGCCCACAATCACTAACTTGCCCGAATGTCGGTGTTTGCCGGTTTCGGGCAGGAAGTTCGCGGGAAGATCCATCAGCTGAATCATATCTGTGAAAGCTGGCCGAGCATTGAGGCCATATATGTCATCCCCCGTCGCGGTTGACTCCAATCCTTCTGCTCCCCTTGACTCCATGATGTTTGCGGGGCCAAAGAGCATGTATGCTGCCCATGATAGCACTAAGAACAATGCCAGAGACACCACTATTCGCCGTCCTCGAGTCTTCTTCGTGCTTGATCCCCGCCTCTCCCGATGTAGAGGTAAAGAGGGCATTCGGAAGTTGTTCGACGGGAGGACGTGTAAGCTCTTCGAGAGGGCCGCTCGCGGTGCAGGGTTGCAGGAACTCGAAGACTGGTATTCTTCCTATTGCGTTCTCAAAATCGTCCCCAGGAGCCCACTCTCGGACCTCAGATACGTGTTCTGCGATGTACCATTCCTCGAGAGTTTATGTAGAAATTTTGCCGATGCCGCCGCAAAAGCCGTTTCTCGCGCTTTGGCCCCCTATGACGCGTTTTCTCTTGGCTGCACCAACCTTATTTGCACTGCATCAACCCCTGGCATCCAGCATCTCCCATTTTTCTACCCTCGAAGCTATGATTATCTAAGTCCCTTCGAATTGTTGATGCGAATACCAATCGTGCCTTCTAAGCCAATTACAGAAGTTGACAAAGTCCTCAATTTTGCCTAGAAAAGCATCTGGGCCACATTGGTTGAGCTACGCGAAGTACTGAGAACATTCACGGATCAAGTGATTAGCAGCACAGCGGCGCCATGCCTTTCACCTGTTCGTCAATTCCATTTGCTGCATGGCTCGATTTGGTTACAAGAATTCGTTGACCTGTTGGAGGACTCCACGGGGCTTCCTGCTTTCAAATCTCTTAACTCTTAACTATGCTCCAGACATTGGTTTACACATACTGAATAGTTGTGAACTCTTACCTTCCAATATGAGATGGGTCTCAGGGACGAAGGGAGTGGAGCTAGATTTGAGTGAATCTTCCATTCAACAAGAACCTTCTTTGTTTCGGAGACCGCAAACGGTACGAGATGCCAAACTGCCCTTGAAGATAAAGATCAAGGAAGCAGCTTCTTTATTGGCTACTCCAGATCATTGTCTCGAATCGCTTTCTTTATTCCTTTACATGTGTCAAATTATGTTATTCGGTAGGTTAGCTCACTGTTGAACATTCTCGAATCAGTTTTCTCCATAGTATATCACACTTCGTTGAGTAGCTATTCGCATCCAGACTCTCGGGAGCGTGAATCCCGCACTGTCTTCATCCAATTCTAAAGCATTGCATCTTCTCTATTCTTGTAGTCGACGCAAGACCAGAAGTCCACAACGATGTCTGGCGAGCCGAGTGTGCCAAGTCCGTTGGACACTGGTTCGCGACCCACGACTCCCCAAGCATCATCTCCAAGTCCATCACCCACTACTCAATCTCCAGGTTCCACGTCTGCCGATGCATCTTCCTCCACTCCTTCATCACCCCCTACAAGAATCGAACACTGAGTCACCTCCAATCTCCCCGGCGGGCACCACCACGTCCGCTAGTCTCCCCATCGCGCCTGAGTCTAATGTCAGAAAACGTAGACCGAGGCTTCTGGAGAGGAATGAGCCTTATTTTGAGCACGCTGGTCCACCCTCCCCGCGGCGAGTTAGGCAGGAGGCGAAGGGGCTTTTCCGCCGGTCACTCGACTGGATTTACGCTCATTCATTAGGACCTGTGATCTATGTGATCGGTACGTGCTAGGTCGAGAATTGCGAAACGTCTCATAGGCTGGTACTGACTGGAGCATAGTATCCGTGTTATGGTTTCTCTTCGTCACAATCCCAGTGTCTTCCTTTGAAATTTGCTGTGAGAAGTCCTCCTCCACGTATTTAGATTTGATTATACTGATGACATCTCAGCCCGTGTGTTCAACTTCGTCTTCGTGACTATTCCGGCATACGTTATGACATCTGCACGTTAGTATATCTTGCTCGCCCTTCAATACTTCATGCAGATTAACATCGAACAGGATATTTATTCACGCTGCCTGGACGATTCATCAGGTACATTAGTAAGTGTTTCCGTTTCTCCTACTAGATGACATGTTTAACATATAATAAGCTGCGTCTGCTCGACACGTATTTATAACGGTTCCTAAGGATCTCTGGGTCTTTTGCAGTAAGTCTAAATACCACGGTGTGAAGATGATCCAGTGCTGACTAAACGCAGCATTCTGGCTCTGGGTATTCTTCGTCTTGATGCCTTGCGCAGCATATGAGGAAACCATAAAATACCTTGAAAATAAAGCCAGAGTCTTTAATATATGGTACGCAGAAAAGCAGATCACCATCTGGGGTCTGAGCATGAAGATCGGCTGGTTCTTCGTCGCATTTTTGGCGTTTTGCAAGTACAGACATAGTATTATCCCGTACTGCGATCCTTGGAGGAACAATAATGTCGATGTTGTGTCTGGCTTTCCTCTTTCGTGGCTCGTTTCGAAGGTCATTCTATTGCCTTGCTCTCAAGCGGGTGCTGCCAGGACTTCGGCAATCAACAACCTTGTGCAATACAATCACCTTTCGAACGTTTCAGAGGCTCTTGCTGAGCACAAGATCGACTACGAACACCTCTATTGGCTATCGGAGACCTCCAAGACAGCATCAGATACCCTTCTAAACAAACGACGGAAGAGGGAGGGAGACCTAGAGTACCATGGCGTGATCGACCTGCAGAATTCGCTGAACCAGGTTGGACCGTTTGTTGTTGATTTCCTCCAAGCAAGAAAAGATGTATTAGGAGAACTAAATCAGGGCCTTCGCACCTTCCACTTACAACTCCAACATGAGCAGGCTACTTTCAGGTGGAGGAAAGAGGCAGAGTTCTCCATTGGCGGCGGAATTGACGCATTTCTGGGCAAATATTGGGCGACGAAAATCAAGTTCGAAACCGAACTAATCAGCAAAGGCAACAGCACTCTCGAGGCAGTCAAGCCCAAGGCCGAAGAACTGTATGAAAAGCTTGGCGAGGGCAAAGAGCTGTTT
>Ga0302140_10005374_pt1 | contig 16189 bp, 13 predicted proteins | sample I_Bog_E1_1_FD_202095 | JGI IMG/M metagenome (GOLD analysis project Ga0302140, IMG submission 202095) | Peat permafrost microbial communities from Stordalen Mire near Abisko, Sweden - I_Bog_E1_1 | ecosystem: Environmental > Terrestrial > Soil > Wetlands > Peat | place: Sweden: Abisko, Stordalen... | reverse complement strand
CCTTTGCGTTTAGGGTGGGAAACCACAAACCCCGTTTCGCCCTTCTTCACCCCGCCAATGAACCCTGGGTGCCCCATCCTAAACGCGCCCTTTGCGTTTAGGGTGGGAAACCACAAACCCCGTTTCGCCCCTCTTCACCCCGCCAATGAACCCTGGGTGCCCCATCCTAAACGCGCCCTTTGCGTTTAGGATGGGAAACCACAAACCCCGTTTCGCCCCTCTTCACCCCGCCAATGAACCCTGGGTGCCCCATCCTAAACGCGCCCTTTGCGTTTAGGATGGGAAGCCACAAACCCCGTTTCGCCCCTCTTCGCCCCGCCAATGAACCCTGGGTGCCCCATCCTAAACGCGCCCTTTGCGTTTAGGGTGGGAGACCGTAAATGTCTCCACCACCGCGGCGCCCCGGTGGGGCGACATGAACTTAGCCCCGGGTGAAACCCGGGGAAGCTCGCCCCTAAAAACCCTAAGCGTCCCGTAGGGCCGCTGTGAAATCCAAACTTCCGCTCATCAACCCCTGCGGGTTTCTCATTTTCCTTTCAACGAAATTCAAATTCTGGAACCTGCAACATATGAGTTACAATACTTACAACACTGACATTCGAGGAGTTCTCATGCCCACCCCCCAGTCCACCGTCATCAGCATGCGCCTCCCCGCCGACAGCGGCCATCGTCTCAAGCGCATGGCCCGCCGCCACGGATGGACCCCCAGCGACGCCAGCGCCCGCCTCGTCGAAGAGGGCCTGCGCCGCTCAGAATTCGCCTTCCTCGATTTCCGCGACTCACCCGCGGGCCGGCAAGCCTGCATTCAGGGCAGCACCCTCGCCATCTGGGAAGTGGCGTTGCTGGCGCGAAGCTACAAGGGTGACGCAGTTGCAGTGGCCAGGCATCTGGAATGGCCGGCCTCAAAGGTTCAAGCGGCTTTGCACTACGCTGAGGCATTTCCAGACGAGATCCAGGAGGCCCTGGCGGAGAATGATTCGATAGACTTCAAGGCTCTGAAGCGCATGTTGCCGCAGGCGGTCGATTTCACGCAGGCTAAAGCCGCGAAGCGCTGAAATGCTCAAGCTCCTGCTCGACGAGCACATCTCCCCGCGGGTCGCTCGCGGTCTTCGTCGCTCCACCCCGCGAATCACGGTTCACGCCCTCGTGGAGTGGCAGGACGGCAGCTTCCTTGGCCAAGACGACGAAACTTGCCTGCGAGCTGCAGTCGCCCTTCAGCTCACCTTTGTCACTTATGACCGCCGCACCATCCCCCCTCTGCTCAAATCCTGGGCGGAAGCGGGCCTCTCCCATGCGGGCGTCATCTTTGTCGATGAAAAGACGATCGCTCCCTCGGATATAGGCGGGCTCGTAAAGGCTCTGGCCGCAGTGGCCAAGGGTTCTCAAGATTGGGACTGGACCGACCGGATTCTCTTCCTGCGGCGATAATGGCTGCAGCAAGCCCCTACCGCCCCTCCACCTTCACCACCCGAACCTCCGGATACGCCCCATCCCAATCCGGGCTCACCGCGTCGAAGATCAGCCGGAAATCTTGGCCCTGGCCCGGCTTCAGCGGCGCAGCCGACACCGGCTCCACATCTATATAGGGGCTTCTCATCCGTATGAACGTCAACGGCTGCGTCTCGTTCTGCGCTACTTCATGCGCAAACGTCCTGAAAAGCACCTGCACCGTAATCCCCGTGACAGTCCTGTTCCCCGTGTTGGCAATGTGTCCGTCCACGTAGGTCGCCTTGCCGCCCGCCAGGTTCGCCGATTCGCTCATCACCAGCCCGGTTATCGGCAAACTCGCCGCATAGCCATCCGGCGCAGCCGAGATCGGAGTCACCGCCACCGTCTTCTTGCCGTGTTCCAGCATGAAAAACGTCGCTGCGGCCACCACCACAACCACCGTTGCTGCAATCCCCAGCGGCAGCCAGTTGCGTTCTTCGCGCTCAGGGGGCGAAACGAGTTGCGGACCTGTGCTCACGACCGGATTTTACACCCGTTACAAAAGGAATTGTCTTTCGTACGTCGTTCTAGGTAGTAGACGCACGCTTTTTAGCCATTGGCCGATATCCTCTGCAGGCCCATACTTTTCACCGAATCTACACGGGATTCCAAACATCTGAACTAGCTAACGCGGCGTCTAAGCTTTCAAGCAGCGCCAATGCGTGCCCGGACGGTTCCGGCCACCCAAGATTCACAAAGGCTCATGAGCGATGTCTTCCTCCCCCGAATCCGCGAACCCCATCCTGCCCGGCTCTCCCGCCGCAGCCACCGCGCGCCCAGGCTCTTCCAACTCACCAAAATCAGATGACCTGCCCTACATGACCATGACCGTCGTCGCCATCCTCCTGCTCCTCGGCAGTCTCTGGATCTTCTAGCCCCCCGCGGTTCTCCCCTTCTCAACCCCCCAAAACAACTCCAAGAAAACTCCGGGGGCCCCACCCTCGCCACGTCTTTGTCTTTGTGGCTAGGGTTAATACTGTTTAGTTAGTGGAAATGACCCGCGCGGCGGTTTGTAGCGCCGGTCTCCAGACCGGGGTCCCCGGCGACAGGTCTTCGTCGATGGGGTCGAGACCGGCTGTCGTGCGGGCGTCCCGCCCGCACCTTTCCTTAACTGAACAGCATTGTGGCTAGGGTGGGATCCACCACACACCCGCTTCAAAACTCAAACTCCCGCCCTCACACTTCCCGCCGACCCGCGCCTGCTCCCCGCGCCGTCCGGATCATCCCCACCACATACCGCCCAATCGTCAAAAACACCACCGCAATCCCAATCGGAAAAAACCACGGAAGCACGCCCTTCCCGCTGCGTGCCGCTGCGATCGAGAACCACTGCATCCCCGCAAACAGCCACACCAGCTCCGTCTTAAGCCAGGTGATCATTCCAAGCGCAAGTTCCTCCAGCCGCGCCCCATTCTCCACCGTCACCCGCACCGGATAGTTGAACGCCCCCGGAAACTGCGCAACGATCGTGATCACCAGGTAGAGACCGAGCGTCACCAGCGGCAAAATCAGAAGCGTGTGCGGCTGTCCCCAACCATTCGGATTCCCGGCACTGTCAAAGTGAATCGGTATCCGATCCCCCAGCTTCTCCGGCCCCGCAAACGCCCCATAGGTCAACCACCCCTCCACTGCCAGCCCAATCAGAGCTATACCTTCCAACTGCTTCCGCACGGCCAGCCTCCCTATCAAGCTTCTCCGAAACAATAAATCATTCCACGATCTCCATCACCAGGTTCGTCGCTTCAAATCGCGCTCCCAATCCTCAATCTTGTATCGATTCGCACCGTGATATAACGGTCAGATCGAAGATTAGACACTTAGATCTGTCCCACAAAAACTGAGCCTGTCCTCTAAAGGAGTCTCCACCTTGATCTCGTCCCTCACAATTCGGTATTCGCCCCGAGCCGCCATCTTCGCGCTGCTGGCCACCGCATGCTTCCTCCACCGTCCCAGTCTTGCATCTGCGCAGCAGGCCGTCGTCGAGCAACCCGACAAGTACACCTGGCTCGAAGACATCTACGGCGACAAGCAACTGGCCTGGGTCAAGGCAGAGAATCAGCGCACCGCCAACGTAATCGAAAAAGATCCCCGCTGGGCCACCAACCGGGCCGAAGCCCTCAAAGTCCTCGATTCCCCCGAGCGCCTCGCCTTCCCGGTCTTCCGCTCCGGCGACATCTACAACACCTGGCGCGACGCCGAACATGTCCGCGGAATCATCCGCCGCACCACTCTCGAAGACTACAAGTCCGCTGATCCAAAATGGCACACCGTCGTCGACTACGACGCACTCTCCAAAGCAGACGGCAAGAGCTGGGTCGGCAAGGGCGTTGAGTGCCTCCAGCCCGGCCAGGAGCTCTGCCTGTTGGACCTCTCCAACGGCGGCGAAGATGCCATCACCATGCGCGAAATCGATCTCAAAACCGGCAAGTTCGTCGATGGCGGCTTCGTTCTGCCCACAGGCAAAAACCGCGTCGCCTGGGTCGACAAAGACACACTGTTGATCGGCCGCGACTGGGGTCCCGGAACCATGAGCGAGGCCGGTTACCCCATCACCGTGCGCGAATGGAAGCGCGGTGAGCCCCTCGAGAAAGCTCGCGAAATCTACCGCGGCAGCGTCAAAGACAACGGCTACGGCGACAACGCCGGCGTTCTCAAAGATGGACAAGGACACCAGATATCGGTCGTCGAACGAAGCATGAGCACCTTTGAGCGCGAAACCTACCTCCTTGAACCTTCCGGTCCCGTCAAACTGGCTCTCCCTCTCAAAGGCGGCCTCGATGGTCTGCTCGACGGCCAACTGCTCGTCACCATCGACGACGACTGGACTCCCACCGGCTCGGCCCAAACCTTCGTCAAGGGGTCCGTGCTCTCTATGGACCTCAAGGAAACCGAAAAAGATCCCCTCCACCTCAAGCCAACTGTCATCTTTGCTCCCACTGCTACAGAGTTTCAAGAGGGGATGGACTCCACCAAAAACCATCTCTTGATTACCACCCTCGACAACGTCCAGGGCCGCGCCTATGTCTACACCCACAATCACGACGGCAAGTGGACCCGCAAACGCCTCCCCGTCGAAGACAACAGCACCGTAAGCATCGTCTCGGCCTGCGCCACCGACGATCGCTTCTTCCTCACCGTCTACGGCTTCCTCACCCCACCAACCATCCTGCTCGGCAACGCGGCAGAAGGCTCCCTCTCCGTCGTCAAATCCCAGAAGCCCCTCTTCGATGCGAGCAACGACGTCGTCGAGCAGTTCCACGCCACATCAAAAGACGGCACCAGCATCCCCTACTTCATCGTCCATCGCAAAGACATCAAATACGACGGCTCAAATCCAACCCTGCTCAACGCCTACGGCGGATTCCAGGTCCCTTCAACGCCCAACTACTCCTCCGTCATCGGAAAGCTCTGGCTTGAGCACGGCGGAGTCTTCGTCCTCGCCAACATCCGTGGCGGCGGCGAGTTCGGCCCCGCATGGCACGAGGCCGGACTCAAAACCCACCGCCAGCGCATCTACGACGACTTCTACGCCGTCGCCCAGGATCTCATCGCCCGCAAAATCACCTCCACGCCAAAGCTCGGCATCATGGGCGGCTCCAACGGAGGCCTTCTCATGGGCGTCGAGTTCACCCAGCACCCCGACATGTGGAACGCCGTCGTCATCCAGGTCCCCCTGCTCGACATGCTCGCCTACGAGCATCTCTCCGCTGGCGCATCCTGGGTCGGCGAATACGGTTCAACATCCGTCCCCGCGGAGCGCGCCTTCCTCGCTTCCATCTCGCCTTATAACCAGCTCCATCCCGGCGTCAAATACCCCGAGCCCCTCATCTTCACCACCACCAAGGACGATCGCGTCGGCCCCGTCCACGCCCGCAAATTCGCCGCCCGCATGGAAGAGTTCCACGATCCCTTCTTCTACGACGAGATCACCGAAGGCGGTCACGGCGCAGGCGCAGACAACAAGCAAGCCTCCCAAATGTGGGCCGACACCTACACCTACCTCATGATGAAACTCATGGACTAGCGCGATCCCAGCCGAAGACCACATCGCAGAGATTTCGAATGATCTCGCAGGGTGACAAATGAAGTTCAGGAGTTGAAATGCCACCGGACGAATCTGCTACCCCGCGTCAGGAGATCATTCTCTATTCCAACCCGGACGGAGCAGTGCGCCTGGAAGTGTTGTTTGAGGGCGAAACCTTCTGGATGACACAGAAAAAGATGTCAGAACTCTTTAGGGTAAACCTGAGAACCATCAATGAGCACCTCAAAAACATTTATGCCACCGCCGAGCTGCAGGAACTGGCAACTATCCGGAAAAACCGGATAGTTCAAACGGAGGGGACGAGGTCGGTCTCCCGCGAACTGGAATTCTACAACCTCGACGCCATCATCGCCGTTGGCTACCGGGTTAACAGCCGGGAGGCAACCCAGTTCCGCATCTGGGCCACCCAGGTTCTTCGCGAGTACCTCATTAAAGGCTTCGTCCTCGATGATGAGCGCCTCAAACACGGAAAGCGCCTGAGCAAGGACTACCTCGATGAGCTGGACTTACGACCGCTTCGGCAACCGCTGGTCGCAAGCGGGTGTTCTACCACAGTCCTGGTCCTATACTGGGCACAACAACCGCATCGATGGAGCGACCTATGATCCCTCTGGCAACATGCTCACGGCCAATGGCAACTCCTATTCGTACGACGACGAAAACCGAATCGTATGGGTTTCGCTGATCCTTGGCGGTACGGCCACCTATTCCTATGACGCCGATGGGCGGCGCATCCGCAAGGTGGCAGGCACCGCGACGGAGGAGTACGTGTACGACAGCGCCGGACATCAGTTCGGAACCATGCAGCCCAATGGAACGATGATTCGGATGGAGCTTTATGCGGGGGCACGGCATTTGGCAACATACGACAGCGCAACCAACGCGACCTACTTTATCCACGGGGACTGGCAGGGGACGGAGCGCTTGCGCACCAACTCCGCAGGCGCCTCCTACGAGACCTGTTCCAACCTGCCCTTCGGCGACAGCCAGCAATGCTCGGGCGGGACGGATGTGAGCCCCATGCACTTCACCGGCAAGCCTAGAGATCCTGAGACGAATCTCGACTACTTCGGCGCGCGCTACTACAACTCAGGAATGGCGCGCTGGATGAGCCCTGATTGGGCCGCAATCCCCGCCACCATCCCCTATGCACAATTCGGCGACCCGCAGAGCCTGAATCTGTATGGCTATGTGACCGACAACCCCGTCAGCAGGCAGGATGGCGACGGGCATCTGATGACGATCTACCAGCTATACAGCGGAAGCGTCGATGTCTCACCGATGGGCAACGGGCCTCTGTCTAAAATAGCCGACGATTCTATGAACGACCTCATAGCAAAGTTGCAAAATACAACGAAACAGCCCGCGCAACCACCATCGACCGCGCCGCCACAAAGTGGACAAACGGCCCAACAGCATATATCAGCGAGAGATAAAGCCTACCTCGACAAATACTACGGTCCTGTTGCCGCAAAGGCGAAAGAATACGGAGTAGATCCTGCCCTAGTCTTGGGACTCGGAGGCGAGTCCGGTTTCGCCGACTCCAGCATAAAAAACAACATGTACAACTCGACCGGGGATGCCTTCGGAATGACAGGAGGGTCCACCACAAATCCGGCAACAGCGACCAGCCCGCAGGACGACGTGAACCAGCTATTCGCAAATTGGGGAGGGCAGATGCGGGGAGCGGGAAGCGATACTATGAAGTTTCTCCACGGTCTTGAACAAGAAGACGCCAATGGAAATCAACTTACCGGACCGCCAGACAAAAATGGAAATCGGAGTAACTTAGGACATATATTCAATTCGAAACAACTACCGCCGACAGGATATATCAGGGATGCAACGCGGTGGATTAATCAAATGAAGAGGGAAATCCCTATCTATCTCTCCCAATGAACGAATGCAGTCGATCCGGTGTTACGAAATATACGAAATGGAGCCATGATGATGAACCTTTCACGAGTACTAATCGGTCTTCTCGTCTTCTGGTCGGCAGCCTGGGCGGCATCGCAGAAGCCAATTTATCGAAACCAGCAGTATGGAATTCTTCTTCCTGTTCCGCCCGGAGCACTGCCCTGTATGCCTCCCATCTACATGGGAAGTGGCGCTGACCACGGAGTACAAATGCTTCTAGGAACTGACGATGCGACCCTTTGTAGTAAGTCAACAGGGAAGAGGTATATGGACGTATGGGCGTCCTATACTGTTACCGACGAAGAAAAGACTTTGCATGGGTACCTTGAATCGGAGTGCGAAATCGATGTCCAGAGAAAGTGCTCCTCAGCTCCGGAGGGTTTGCAAATCAATGGATTAAAAACTGAGGCTGGAAGATTGGATCATTCAGACGGCTCGATCGAAATCATTCTAGTTACCCAGGCGGGAAAGCCTGATCCAGATTTTGACGCTTCAGTTCCCGCCATTAGCTACTCATTAAGTCTGATCACAGACAAACAACATCTTAAACAGGACTTGACGGCATTTCGCGCAATGCTGAAGGCCATCAGGATTGCACCAAAGGGCAAATGAAAAAGACTCGGCCCAACAGCAGAACGACAAAAGCACGGATGTCATGATGATGGCGAATAATGGATCAGGCCCTTCGGCCAATCCTCATCCGTCTATGCACGGCATGGATGGGACAGCCTACATGGACTGGGCTTTCGTTCCGCAAACTAACAACATTTCACAGCGTTCGGGAGACCTGGAAACCTGGAAACCTGGGAAACCTGGGGAAACCTGGGGACAGACGGGATATTCCCCACGACCACAAGCTCGGCACCCAGATTCAGAAGGAGAACGGCTCTTGGGATACCAAGCCCGCGTTTACGAAAGGATGGCGTTTGCAACCATGAAAATCCTTGAACGCGCCGCGCTACTGAGCATCTGCATCGCAGTCTCTTTGCTTGGCACCAAGTTCGCCAGGGCGAAGGAGGCAAGCATGGTGGATGACTTCGTTCTCAATCCGTCAAAGCCGTATGTGTATCTCGTTCTGGACCATGTTGGTCCGAGGAAACCGCTTCGTGATGGCGAGGCGAACAAGGGCGTGTGGTTGCGGCTGGTCAATAACTGCCGGTTGCCGCTAGTGATCATCGCATCCAAAGCGTCTGCCAATGTGGCGGATGGGGCGTTCTGGGTACAGGATGAAGTGGTTCCCAATAAACCCTCTCCAGGAACGGAATCTGAGGGAGCAGGGGTGGGTTATGAACCGGGACAAGAGGACTTGACGGAGATATTCCTTCATCCCAACGAGGGCGAGGCAGAAGTGAGAGGCGCAGAAAAGGCCGCCAGGTCATCTCGGGAAGTCACGAAACGTCCACATGGTTACAACGATGGGTACCAGCCAGGCCCCCAGGTTCTAAAGGTCATTCCGCCCGGAGGAGAGGTCCTGTTCAGCCTCCCGATCAATCACGTAAGCAAGACATGGCACTTCGAGGTTCCCTTCCGCTTCGCCTTGAAGCAGGAGGGGACAATTCGGCAGCCGTACAGCTATGTCGCATTTTTCTGGGATGATCTGCCGGATGTGTACCGCTCTGGAGCATCGCTGGCGACTCAGCGATGCAAATGATCGATGCGAAATTGCAAAATACGAAGAAACAGTCCGCCCAACCGCCATCTACCGCGCCACCACAGAGTGAGAAAGGGACCAAAAAGCAGACTGCACAAGATCTCGCAGCTCAAGTGCCCCCTGAAGTCAAGAATGCAATTATGAATTCGGTGAATGCCAGTGACGCACCTTCCGCAGACGACAAAACGGGTGGATTCCACGAGGAAGGTGGGCTTTGGGGAACAACAGCGAATGGCTCCCAGGTCCCGGTGCCGGCCCTCCCAGGCCCGGCTTCGGACCCAGCGGTTGATTCTAACGCTCATATCTTCACGGTTAATCCTGCGAACCCGGCCTTAGCGGGAACTGTTACTGAGATTCAGGGTCAATGGCATGTGCATCCTTCCGGCTCGAAAACGGTTGACAATAAAACGTTCAGCTTCAACCAGTCCATGTCTCCCGGAGACAAATCGAATGCAAGATTCGGGATCAACATTGTTGTCGGGGCAGGTGATAGAAAGGTCCATTTCTACAACAGTTCCGGCTTGATCGGCAAAGCAATGAATTTGAAGGATTTCATGGGGCAATGAAAATGAAGAAAATGGTCAAACTCGTCGCATTCGGAGTATTGCTTATGCTGTCCCTTCCATCCGCAACCCAGCAGACATCTTTGGTTGTGAGGCTAAGAGTAGAGCAGGATGGAAAGGAAAGGCCGGGACCCGATCATGTAATCCTCAACTATGGTGGCAAGTCCGCGAAGGTTCCCTTGCATAAAGGGAAATTCGAGGTCCCGCCTAAAGTTCTAGATTCTCAAGTCGTCACATTCGTCGCTAGTCTCGACGACGATGAACTACGGATTTCGGATTTGCCTGCCAACAAGTTCAACCAAGAGAATTGGACAATCGTTCTCGCGGATCGAACCTATTCCGAAGAATATCAGTGGTATGTTTCGAAAGGCGCAGCCATCCGCTCGTCTTGCATCATAACTTTCAATTCCATTCACAGTGACCCGGGTACTGTTGTATTCGTGAAGCACTGCCGGACTCCCAAAAAATAGCTAGCAGTGATCTTTCTTCACCCGATTTCGTTAATGGGGCATTAGGCGAAGAGACTATATAGCGACTTGATACCTTTTCCCCCCACACTGCCATAGTCCGTGGTGGGTGGCCCACCCTAACCAGATCGAGGGTGCCCCGTCCTAGCTTTGCCAGGGCGGGACTGGCCACCAACGTGCCGATGGCGCTCCACTCTACCACTTCGCAATCATCCCGTTTGAAGCTCCCTCACCCAAATGTCGTGACCTGACCCCCAGAATCCGTCCATTTTGGAATACGACCTAGATGGGTTGATGCGCGTCACGACAAAGCCACTTCTCACAGCAAAGTCGATAATCGTCATTCAGTACCGAATGAAACCTGGAGAGTTGTGCGGCCAATGAAATTGAGATCACTTAAGCCAAAGGCGCGACCTTTTGTGACGTGAATTGTGACGTACAGCTTCAAACGCCCTCTGCTAAGTCCAACAATTTCAGCGGTGGTGCATTTTCCTTCCGTGCGGGCGGGTTGTCCAGCTTCTTTAAACCCGGGGACAGACGGGACGTTCCCCACGACCACAAGCGCAACACCCAGCTCCTCGGAGCAAACGGCTGGCGTGTAGCCCACCCTTGACGCGCCAATGAACTGGGGATCCCCCAGCCCCCCACCCTTCGTTCCCTTACCCAAACCTCGCCCGCTTCACCGTCTGCCGAAAATCCTCCCCCGTCATCTCCACCCGCACACACATCTCCGCCAGCCGCGACCTCATCCGATCCCCGATCCGATCCCCCAGCGTCTGCTCCCGCGCCGCCCGCTCCGGGTCCGTCAGTCCCCCGCCCCCAGCCGGAAGATCCGGATAGTTCGTCGTAATAATCGTCGTCAGCTTGTCGTTGTAGCGCGAGTTCAAAATCAGCGCCACCGTATCCCACACCCACTCGTTCGGCTTCTGCGCGCCCAGGTCGTCCAGCACCAGCACCTCCGCCGCAAACACCGGCTTCAGCAGCTCAAGCTCCGTCGTATGCACCTGCGTGTTGTAGCTGTTCTGAATATTCTTCAGCAGCTCGCGGTAGTCGCAGAACAAACCCTTCACGCCCCGCTCTTGCACCAGCCGCCGCAGAACCCCGACCGCTAAATGCGTCTTCCCAACTCCAATCGATCCTGTAAACAACAGCCCCCTTCCCGCCGTGTCCACCGGATACGCCTCCACAAATCGCCGCGCCGTCAAATGGGCCCGCCCCAGCGAAGCATCCGCCCCGCGAAACGCCGTCTCATACCCGTCAAGCGTGTACTGCCGATACCGCTCCGGAACCCGCGCCGCCGCCAGCCGCCGCTCCTCACGCACAACCTCCTGGCACTCGCAGGCCTGCGAAACCCACTGGCCCCCAGCGTCCATCACCCGCACCAGCCCCACTCCATCGCAAATTGTGCAAACGCCCGCTGCCGCCCCGCTACTCATCCCAATTCACTCATTTCTGCCCGCTCATTTCCGCCCATATCTTTGCCCATATCAAGCCTAGCGCAGTTCGCCTCGCCTGCTCTCGGTGCAACCCTGTTCCACTTATGTGGAAAAGGCAACTCCTGAACTCCTCGGCGAACATTGCTATGTTCATCTAGGAAGCCCGAACTCACTCGTTCCGCCTCCCACCACGTCAACCTGCCGCAGCTCCTCACTCCCCTGGCAGTGTCACACACCACCTGAAAATGACCTTTTCGTCATTGACACCAAAGTCAGTTGACGACCGCACTCGCTCCGGGATACTGTCGTTGGAAGTTTCCGCCTAAACCAGATCTCCGCCTCGACCAGCCTCTCATTGTCGTGGCCAAAACTGGGTCGGCTGAACGAACGGCCCTGAGCTCAAAAATTCACCATGGGCTCCCGACCTGTTGGAACTATGTTGCGGAGGAAGCTCATGTCCCGGAAAAATCAGAATTTCGCCTCTCTCAGGAACAGTGTGTTTGCCGCCCTGATCGCGGTAACATTTCTTGCCATTTTCGCCATTTCCGGATGCGCCAACCCGCCCAAGAGTGTTTCGGCCTCGGCAGCCGCCACCACTGTCGACCCTAACGACTCCACCACCCTCTCCGCTACCGTCACCAATGACTCAAGTAGCAAAGGCGGCGTGACCTGGAGCATCACCGGCCCTGGCGCTCTTTCCAACCAGACCTCCTCCTCCGCCACCTACACTGCCCCGGCAGCCACCAACGCCGCCCAGTCCGCCACCATCACCGCCACCTCCGTCGCCGACCCCACCAAATCCGACCCGGTCAACATCACCGTTCCCGCCGCCGTCTCCGTCACCACCGCCGCCCTCCCCGGCGACCTCGTCGGCACAGCCTACTCACAGGCGCTCGCTGCCTCCGGCGGCATCCCACCCTACACTTGGACCATCGTCACCGGCACGCTTCCCGCCTGCCTCACCATGAACTCCGCCGGGGTCATCTCCGGCACACCAACCGCCTCCTGCGTCGGCACCGCCACCAACCTCACCTTCAAAGCAACCGACTCCGGCGCGGCTACGCCTCTCTCTGCCACGTCCGTTGCCCTTAGCCTCAACGTCGCTCCCGCCCCGGCTATCCAGCTTCCCGCCCCGGGCCTGCTCTCCATCGGAGTCATCGGCACGCCCTACAACATCTCTCTCGCCGCAACCGGCGGCGCTGGAACCCTCAGCTACAGCATCTCGGCCGGCGCGCTTCCCGGCGGATTGACCATCAACGCAGCCGGCTCCATCGTCGGAACGCCCACCGCCGCAGGCACATTCAACTTCACAGTCCTCGCCTCTGACGCCTTTGGCGACTCGCAAACCCAGTCCTACTCCATCAAGGTCAACTACCCGCCGGTTGCCATCGCTCCCCCGGGCGGAGCCCTGCCCGTTGCCTTCACCGGCTCGGCCTACTCCCAGTCCCTCACCGCCGGCGGCGGCAGCGGCGCTGGCTTCGTTTGGACCGTCATTGGTCTCCCCGCCGACGGCATCACCGCTACCCCCAACGGCGCCACTCTCACCATCTCCGGCAATCCAACCAACCCGGCCAACATCTCTTTCACCGCTTCCGTCAAGGATGGCGCAGGCAACACGTCCGGCCCGTTCAACTACACCATCGCGGCCTACAATCCCATCAGCATCCCCGCCACAAACCCTGCGTCTCTGCCCTCCAACACCACCATCAACGCAGCCTATACCGGAACCATCACCGCCACCGGCGGCAGCGGCTCCGGATACACCTGGACCGTCACCGGCCTCTCCGACGGCCTCTCCTCCACCAACACAGGTGGAACGCTCACCATCACCGGCACGCCCACCACCGCCAGCACCGTCACCTTCAACGTCTCGGTAAAGGACAGCTCCGGCTCCAGCACCGGCCCCATCGCCTACACCATCACCGTCAACAGCGTCCTCACCCTGCCGGCCACAAATCCCGCCACGCTCCCCGGCAACGCCACCACTGGCACCGCTTACACCGGCACCATCACTGCCTCCGGTGGCAGCGGCACAGGATACGTATTCACCGTCACCGGCCTGCCCAGCAATGGAATCTCGTCCGCAGCCTCGGCCGGAACCCTCACCATCTCCGGCACTCCCACCACCACCGGCCCAGTCACCTTCAGCGTCTCCATCAAAGACAGCTTCGGCAACACCGCCGGCCCCATTGCCTACACCATCATCGTCTACAACCCGCTCGTCCTCCCAGCCAACCCCGGAACACTGCCGCTCACCGGCACGGTCAATGCAGCCTATACCGGCGCCATCGTCGCCACCGGCGGCAGCGGATCGGGCTATACCTTCACCGTCACCGGCCTCTCCGACGGCCTCACCTCGGCCAGCACCGGCGGAACCCTCACCATCAGCGGCACGCCTACCTCAGCAAGCTCCGTCACATTCCAAGCCTCGGTCAAGGACTCCGCCGGCAACTCCGCCGGTCCAATCACATACACCGTCAACATCTACAACCCGCTGACCCTGCCCGCCACAATTCCTTCCACGCTCCCCGGCAACGCCACCTTTGGCGTGCTTTACAACGGCACCGTCACTGCCTCCGGTGGCAGCGAAGCAGGATACGTGTGGACCGTTACAGGACTGCCCAACCTGGGGCTCTCATACATCGCCAGTGGCGGAGTTCTCGTCATTTCGGGAACTCCAACCAACGCAGGCACGGTCACAGTCACCGTTTCGTTGAAAGACAGCATCGGCGACACCGCCGGCCCCTTCACCTACACCATCAACGCCTACAACCCGATCGCCCTCCCAGCGCCCAATCCCGGCACTCTGCCCTCCAGCGCCACCGTCAGCGTCCTCTATACCGGAACCATCGTCGCCTCCGGCGGCAGCGGCTCCGGCTACACCTTCACCGTTACCGGCCTCTCCGATGGCCTCACCTCGGCCACCAGTGGCAACACCCTTACCATCAGCGGAACTCCAACCTCCGCAAGCACCGTCACCTTCAACGCCTCAGTAAAGGACCCTCTCGGCAACACCGCCGGCCCCACCACATACACCGTCAACGTCTACGCCGGCCTCACCCTGCCCGCGCCTAACCCCGCCTCGCTCGGCCCCGGCACCATCAACGCTGCCTACTCCGGCACCGTCACTGTCGGCGGCGGCAGCGGCTCGGGCTACGTCTGGACCGTCACCGGCTTCCCAGCAAACGGCCTCAACTACACCACCAACGGCGCCACCCTAACAATCACCGGCACCCCCACTTCAACCACCGCAGTCTCCTTCAACGCCTCCGTCAAAGACAGCGCCAACAACACCACCGGCCCCATCACCTACACCATCCCGGTCAATAACTCGCTCACCCTGCCCGCGCCCAATCCAAACACGCTGCCTTCGAAGGCCTATACCGGACAAAACTACAGCGGCACGATCGTCGCTCAGGGCGGGAGCGGTTCCGGATATGTCTTCACAGTCACCGGTCTGTCCGATGGGCTAACCTCGTCGTCCAGCGGCAACACCCTCACCATCAGCGGTACGCTCACCTCCGTAAGCACCGTCACGTTCATGGTTTCGGTCAAGGACTCAGCAGGCAATAGTGCTGGCCCCATCACCTACACCACCAGCGTTTACAACCCGTTGATCCTGAACCGTAATCCGAACGCTTTCCCAGAGGCCACCGTCGGCTATCTCTATAACGGCACGCTCACCGTTTCTGGCGGCAGCGGTTCCGGATACGTGTGGAACGTTACAGGATTCACCGGCGGCGGGCTCAACTACTCCACCAACGGTGCCACCCTTACGGTCTCCGGGGCGCCCACTTCCACCACCACAGTCACTTTCTCTGCCTCTGTGACTGACAGCGCCGGCAACACCGTCGGCCCATTCCTCTACTCAATCTTCATCTTGAACACCTTGCAGCTCCCCACCCCGAACCCTGCAACGCTCGGCCCGGCAACCGTGGGCTCAGCGTATTCCGGAACCATCGTGGTTGCGGGTGGAAGCGGCAACTTCACCTGGACAGTTACAGGCCTGAGCGACGGGCTCTCTTACTCGACCAGCGGTCCGACCGTCACCATCAGCGGCACACCCACATCGGCTGCCACGGTCTCATTCAACGTAACCGTCAACGACACAACCGCAAATATCTCCAACGGACCCGTTACCTACAACATCCAGATCAACTCCGCCAGCTCCCAGGTCAGCGGCCAGATCCAGTACATCAACAACTGTGGCGGGGCCAGTTCGCTTCCCCAATTCACGGTGAAAATCAACACCACTCCGCCCCAGCAAACCACCACCGACAGCAACGGCAACTACTCCTTCGCAAATGTCCCGGATGGCACCTACACGGTCACTCCGTCCATCACCGGTCCAAGTGCGGTCTTCCTGCCCGCTTCCTGGTCCAATTTCACTGTGAACAATGCATCGAGGAACGGCCTCGACTTCCAGGTAGCCCTCGGCTACACCGTCTCAGGCAATGTCTCCTACTCCGGCGCCAAGTCAGGCCAGGTCTACCTCGTCCTCAATAGCAACGGTTGCGGCGGCAGCGCCAACACCGGAACCAGCATCCCCTTCTCCGCCATCGGCTCCGGTGGCGCTTTCACCATCCACGGCGTCGCTCCCGGAACCTACACCCTCAACGCCA
>Ga0302140_10005369_pt1 | contig 16195 bp, 9 predicted proteins | sample I_Bog_E1_1_FD_202095 | JGI IMG/M metagenome (GOLD analysis project Ga0302140, IMG submission 202095) | Peat permafrost microbial communities from Stordalen Mire near Abisko, Sweden - I_Bog_E1_1 | ecosystem: Environmental > Terrestrial > Soil > Wetlands > Peat | place: Sweden: Abisko, Stordalen... | reverse complement strand
TTGCATAAAGCGGAATTAGTATACAAATCTAAACCTATTTTTCCGCAGAAAGGTTTTTCAATTCAGAGATTAGTGACCAGAGATTAGAGATTAGTTAAAATTGTTACACAATTAGTGATTAAAGACCGGAGATTAGGGATTAGTTGAAAACGTATCACAACCAATCACCAATCTTCAGTCTCTAACCTCTAATCACTACCTACGGTTTCTTCCAGACATTATTATCGGGGTTAATATCCGGGAAAACATTATCCGGGTCGTAGGTAACGGATTGAATTTCTTCAGTGGATGGGTATTTAAAACTCCAGGCGCTGTTGCGTTCCCAAATTTCCACCGGAAGTTTTACACGGTCAGTTTTGCCGCTAACGGTTTTGATTTCGAGGATCACCGGCATGGCCATTTTTTGCAGGTTGTCGATGGTAATGATGGCGCCTTTGCTGAAGTCGGCGCTGTCCACGTATTTTACACTTCTGACGCCCACATCCAGCTGCCAGTTATGCTGGAACCAGCCGCGCCAAAACCATTGCAGGTTTTCGCCGCCTGCATTTTCCATCGTGCGGAAGAAATCTTCGGGAGTTGGGTGTTTGTAGGCCCATTCGGCGATATATTTTCTGAAGGCGAAATCAAAACGGTCAGGACCTAAAATCTGCTCGCGCAGCATTACCAGGCCGGCGCTCGGTTTTGAGTATAATAAAGTCCCGGTATTTCTCTCTTTTAAATTAGCGGGTTGGCTCAAAATAGGCTCAAGTCCGGGGGCGGTAAAAAATTTGCCTGCCCGGTGCATATCAGGCGGGTTTTTAGGTTTGTATTCGCCATTATTAAAATCGGCAGTCGAGAGGGTATTAATAAAAGTATTAAAACCTTCATCCATCCAGCCATATAAACGTTCGTTGGAGCCTACGATCATAGGGAACCAGGTGTGTCCAAACTCATGGTCGTTTACGCCCCAAAGGCTGCCCTTTTTCGCCCTGTATCCACAGAAAACAATGCCGGGATATTCCATACCGCCGGTAATGCCCGCAACAACCGTTGCGTTAGGGTATGGATATTCAAGCCATTTGGCCGAGTTAAACTCAAGCGACTTTTTTACGTATTCAGTTGAACGGCCGTAGGCGTCAACACCATCGCTTTCAACCGGGTAAGCCGAAATGGCCATTGCTTTGCGGCCGCTGGGCAGGTCGAGTTTGGCTGCATCCAAAATAAATGCTGCGGATGCACCCCAGGAAGCATCGCGTGCGTTTTTGATTTGGTAATGCCAGGTCAGTTCCTTTTTGCCTGCCGGGCGCGAGGCCGGGTCGGTTACTTCAGTTGCCGTACGGATTACAACCGTTTTTTCGCTATTGGCAGCCTGCGCCCAGCGCTGTAACTGGGTAGGTGTGTACACTTCCTGCGGGTTAAGCAATTGCCCCGAGGCGACTACAATATCCTTTGCAGGGGCAGTAATTTTAAGGTCGAAATCGCCATACTCGAGGTAAAATTCGCCGGGGCCGGTGTAAGGGATGGTGTTCCAGCCGTAAACATCGTCATAAACGCACATGCGCGGGTACCATTGGGCCACCTGGAATATCTTTCCGTTTTTGGTGTCCTGTATACCCATGCGATCGGAGCCATAATCAGGTGAGATGAACGAATATTCAATTTTCAGCTTAACCTTGCCGCCATTGGCCGTTACGCTCTTCGGCAGGTACAACTGCATACGGGTATCCGAAACCAGGAATTTTACGTCGGTCATGGCGCCTTTCTCGCCAATCATTTTGATCGATTTAATTTTATAGCCAGCATCAAAAACCTGCCCGCGGCCCCAGTTACGGCTAACAGGCATTGGCGGATTTCCCACAAGCGGCACGATCGCCGTCCCGCGCGAATCCTGCCTGAACAGGTTTTGTTCCAGGTTCATCCATAAATAGTCAAGCGTTTGAGGGCTGTTATTGGTATAAGTTAATACCTCGCTGCCTGTAATTTCGTTGGTTTCGTCGTTCAGCGTAGCGGCCAGCTGGTAATCGGCACGGTTTTGCCAGTATTTCGGGCCCGGCTCGCCATCGGCGGCGCGGTATTCGTTACCATTCTTTTCGTAGAACAATGGCCCGAAAGTTTCGTGGTAATCGTAATTTGTTGTCGGTTGGTTGACAGAAGCATAAGGAACGGCCGGAGCAGGTCGCTGTGCGTACCCCATGCTTACAACCGCCAGTAAAGCCAGTGTCGCACCAGCTAAAGCGTTTATTTTCATTTTAATATGTTTTGAATAATTTTCAGCAAGTATAGCAGAAAATACACTAAGGGGGTGGTTGGTAAAATGATTGTTACGTGGGTTTAATTGTGAATTAGTGATTTAGTGAATTAGTGAGTTGAAATGTGGCTTTTGGAAGGAACGCCACCTCACATAAATCACTAATTCGCTAATTCACTAACTCACTAATTGCTTATAGGCTTCCTCATCAAACCCAAACAACAAAACGCCATCGCCCTCAATAACCGGTCGTTTTATCATGCTGGTTTTTTCCTGGATCAGGGGAAACGCATCATCTTTTGTTGTAACGTTTTCCTTTACTTCAGGCGGAAGTTCCTTCCATGTGGAGCTGTTTTTGTTCAAAAACTTTTCAAAGCCGGCTTTGGCATCCCATTCGTTCAATTTTTCAAGGCTGACGCCCTCTTTTTTAAAATCGTGAAATTCGTAATTTATATTGTTTTTTTTGAACCAGTCGCGCGCTTTTTTTACCGTATCGCAGTTGGGTATGCCGTAAACTTTCATGGCTGCTAATATACAACAAGCAATATTCAGCAGTATAAAAACCGAAAAAGTATCTTAAGAATTTCTAAATTAGAGGGGAAATTATGAAAATCTTCACTATCGCCGGATTATTATTTTTATGCCTTGCGGGTGTAGGAAATCATCACGGTTTATCAACGATTTCGAGGCATCTCAATAAGGTAATTGACACCGTATTTTTATTGAAAGATCATCACGCCGATTACTATCAAGTTGTTTACATTGAAAGGAATAGGAATTCACCTGAGTATAAAGACTTACTTGATTTCAGATTGGATTCGAACGAAAAAGAAGAATATCGAGAAAATTGCAAGGACCTTTACAAACATGCTCTTATAGGTACTAAAAAATATAAAATGACTAGCTTACCAAGGCAATGGTTGCCGGTTTACAAACATTCGGGAAAATACTATCTCTACTCTCCCGGCGAAGACGGCGCTCAGGGCAGACTGATGGTAACAGACACCACGGTATGCTTTATGTACTTGGACGGCTATTACCCCGAAAAGATTCTTTCTGCAACAAACGATGGTTCCGGGAACTGGAGGCTAAGTACTTTTTCAGCGACTTACGGCATGCATCCGGTAATAGTTCATACCATTGACGCTAAAACGCACCTTGCTGTTTGGGGTAATTTATATAAGGGTGATCATCGGTATAACCTTTACGTGCCGAAGGAATATGCCCATAATTTTGATATGGTTGTCAACCGCGAGAGAGGTAATGTTAAGGTGATTGAATTTAATTTTGATAAAATAGATTTCCAAAAGCTTTTGAAAAATCGTTGAATTGGTAACTATTTGAACTCATGCTGGGATTCTAACCACCGATCCCAAAACTTACCCTCCCGAATTCCCCCCGCTCTTTCCGCCGCCCTTTGTATCATCATTATTAATACCATGTTGTTCCTTTTTGATCTCGCTGTTCAGTTTGCCGAATTTATAACTAAAGCGAACGGCAAAGGTGCGATAGGGGTTTTGGTTATAGGAGTATGCCGAATATTGCGGCGTATTGGTAGTCGATGTAAATTCCTGGTACTTGCTTTCGGGGCAGTTGGCTACCAGCGAAATCGTTGCCTTTTTGTTTAAAAACTCTTTGGTCACCACCAGCGAGTTGTAAATAAAATCGCTGGTTTTGCCCTGCAGGTTTACATTACCGCTAAAAAAACCTGCATCGACGCCTATGCGGTACCCGCTGTCGAATTTATAGGCCAGGTTGCCGAAGGCGTTCCCGGTGATGCCGCTATTCTCGTAAAACTGGCCGTTATACGTGCCGCGCAGCCATACTTTGGATACAAAACCATTCAAATTGAGGCTTAATTTTTTTGTGATGTTAAAATTGGCATTGATATTAAGGCCGAGCGAGCTGTTGCTGCCTAAGTTTTCATACGTGGTTTTGGTAACCGTATCGCGCGGGTTGCCGGCAACGCTGTCGACAGCCAGGCTGGATACGTTTTGGATTGAATTATTAGAGAACGCGTAGCTTAAGCCTGCTGTGAATGAATTGTTGGAAAAGTTGCTGTAATTCAACTCGAAGGTATTGTTCAATTCCGGCTTGAGTTTCGGGTTGCCGGTACTGATAAATTTAGGATCGGAATCATCCACAAACGGATTTAACTGGTAAATCCCAGGCCGCTGTATGCGCTGGGTAAAGCCCAGGTTAATGCTGCTGGTTTTAAAACTGCGCTGGATAGATACCGACGGGATGAGGTTATTATAATTTTGGCTGACCGCCGAATTGGCCGAAACAAAATCCGCGTCAACCGTAGTGTGCTCCAGCCGCAAGCCGGCTTTGCCGGTCCATTTATCCAATTTTAGCTGGTACGAATTGTACAGGCTATAAACGTCCTGCTGGTAATTAAAATCATTGGTGTATAATGGGTTTAGGTTATACTGGCTGGTTGCCGAGTCGAGGTCCGAGCGCTGGAAGTTGCTGTAATCGCTTCTTAAAATGGCTTTGCCGCCGGCCTCCAGCGTGATGATTTTAAAAGGCTGTGCATAATCTACCTGTACAGTATGCGCCCGTTCGCCGGAGGTATTGTTAAGGAAGAAATTAGGTTGTTCCGATTCGTAGTCGTTCACCCGCTGCGAAAAAATATCATTATTATATTGCACATTGGGCGAATAGCTGAATTTGTAGGACAGGGTGAGCAACTGGTCCTTGTTCTTTTTAAAGCCGATCTGGTAATTGATAGTAGCATCCAGTCCCTGGAATGAACCGTTTGAAATTGATGCCTGCCCGTATTGCTGGTAAACCGAGCCATCGTTGTTCAGCGTGTTCGAAAACTGGTTATTGCTTTGGTCGTTATTCCCGTGGAATAGTTCAACCGAGCCGGTAAGCAGGTCCAAGCTATCTATTTCGTAACTCAATTCGGTGCTGTTAAAAAAATTATGGTTTTGATTGCTCCCGTAGCCGGTTTGCACGGTGGATTGCCCGCCATAAATGGTTTGCGTGTTGCCAAAACCGGCATCAAAACCATTGTTATGGTTAACGCCCACAAATACGGACGCGCCAAATTTGCCTTCCTTTACGCTGCCGTGGCCATACAGGCCCGGACCGAAAACACTGTTATAACGCCCGCTGATATTGGCATTATAGCCCTGGTCGGCATTGCGCTTGGTAATGATGTTAATAATGCCCGATAGGCCTTCTGCATCGTATTTGGCGGGTGGTGTGGTAATTACCTCTATCTTTTCGATGTTATCGGCCGGCATAGCTTTTAATACGTCCGATGGGTCCTTAGCCATCATAGCCGACTCTTTGCCGTTGATCAGTATCTTATAATTCCCGCTGCCTTTCAGGGTGATATTATCATTGGCATCAACCGCCAGCAAAGGTACCTTGCGCATCATATCAAGGGCATCAAGCGCCTTGCTTTCCGGGTCGGCCTGTACATCGTAGCTAATGCGGTCAACATCCTGCTTCATGATGGGCCTGGCAGCCGTGATCGATACCTCGCTCAATTGTTTGCTGGAGGCGGATAGCGCAATATTGCCCACATTGAATTCAGGCCCTGCACCTTTCAGCTTAACTATTTTGGCATTGTAGCCAACAGAAACAACCGCCAGCTGGTACATTTTGCCTGCCGCCGCTTTCAGTTCGAAAGTACCATCATCTTTGGACAGCCCGGCTTTAACCGATTTTTTGGCGGTATCCTGCAGGGTAACGGTAACATAACCCAGTGGCTTATTGGTGGCCGAGTCGATGGTGATGCCCTTTACCGTTAACATTTGAGCAGGGGGCTGAGTTTGGGCCACAGCTATGGCCGACAGGCAGCAAAAAAATGCTAACAGTAAAAGATGCTTCATTTAGATTGAGTTTGGAAAAGTGACAAAACAAAGTTTAAAAGCGTGACACCCTAAAACGGGGATTTAACACTTTTAACATATTTTAACTAAAAAATTAGGAGATGTAACAAGGTTGTTGCAATTAGTCCATAGTCGATGGCCCATAGTTCATAGCCGCGATGTTAAATGCTTAGAACACACGCTTACCTTCACCGGATGACTTTGGACTATGGGCCATCGACCATGGGCTTTTCAAAACAAAGCCTGCCTTACAAAATCCGCAGCCATTTGCCCCTGGTCTTTCATGGCTGTTTGGAGCTCAAGGACGAATCCTTTGTTGTCGGTCTTTTTACCATTTTTGGGCGGAATGATAGTGTTATCAGGCAAGGTGGTATCGGTTACCTTCGTGGCAAACCATGACAGGTTTTCATGCGGTAGCGCCACACCCAGTATCATCCCCGGCAAACCATTGAACGATTCGGGCCCCCCAGGCACCGGGATTTGGGTGGTATAGAAGGCAACGATGTAAATGGAATCGAGCATGATGCCGTTTGCCCGGCGGCAATGGTAGCCCGCAATATCACGGGTCTCATCGGTGATCTTCCATTTTATTTTGCGGGTGCTATCGCTTACCAGGAACGCGTCGCCCAAAACTTTTCTTTGGGCGACCGTAAGCCCGTTGTTCAGATTGCTGTAAATGATATTATTTTGTGTGAGCAGCGGCATGATCGATATAAAAAAGATATTGCTTGCCGGATCGGCGTCGATAGGTGTAAACAGCGTTTTATTGCCGGTAAACGAAAGCGTGCTTTTCAACACCCTGAACTGCGGGTTGTTTTTCTTATAGTTGTCAAGTGCTGCCCCAACAAAGGCCTCATTGTCTTTATTGATCTCTTTTTTTATCACGGCCCATGCATTGGTGCGTCTTTCAAACTCGATGGTACCTGATGTGGTGAAATGCGCATGCTGCGCCTTAAGGCTTGCGGCCAGGACCGAGAAAACAGCGAATAATATAATTCTCTTTTTCATGATGTTATTGTTTGGGCGCCCCTGCCGCCATTTTGGTAAAACTGTAGTTGATGGTCAGCATAAAATATCGCTTCAGCGTATTATTGATAGTTTGGGTGATCTGGTTAGCCTGCGCAACCCGCGTAATGCCCGAATTTTGATCGAATACGTCGTTCTCCCAGGCCTCTATTGATAAGGCATCGTTTTTAAGGAACGTTTTGATGATAAAAAGATTGATAATGGGCAAACTGATACTTTGATGAAATGAGGCTGTTGCCGCATTGTATTGGTAAGTGCTGTAAGTGCCGAACTGAAATTTAGCCGGCAGGTAAATGGTGCCGTCCATATTGGCCTGGGCGCCCCATCCGTTGTTGTTTATATTAGGTTGCAGTGACGACTCGCTCACGGTATAGGTTGGCCCGCCTGACAGGCCAAGTTCGATCTTTCTTTCCTTGTACATCCCAAGTCTGATCTGCGGGCTCATCGTATAGTTTTTCGACATGTTAAGCGAATCGTTGGTGTAATTATAGGAGGTGTTGCCATTAATATTAAAGCCAACGCCTGCGTTGATGCCGCCCAGGCTTTGAATCTTTCTGCCAAAGTCAAAACCGCCGTAAAAATTAGCGGTGGCGTGGCCCGGCAGGTTATAATATTCGCTAATACTTTGACCTACCGCGTTATAATTGATGTGGTTTACGATCGGATTGTCAACGAAGGAATAATGGCCGTAGAAACCGAAAAACTGGTCGGTAAGCACTTTATATGAGCGGTAATTGATGTTAAAAGTATTGGTAAAAGAAGGCGTCAGCCCCGGGTTGCCCACGATGATGTTGAGCGGGTCGCTATTGGAGGCGACGGGCTGTAATTGCTCCAATGTAGGTTGTGTTGTTGTACCGTTATAATCGAAAGTGAAACTTGTTTGCTGCGAAAAACGGTATTGCAACCGGGCTTGTGGCGCCCAGTCGATAAATGTGCGGTCGTTTAAATTTCCTGTAAAGTCATCTATTTGGTGAAATTGATCGTCGGTTACGCGGGTGCCAAAATTGAAAGTGAGTTTTCCTTTTTTGTAATTCAGGATGGCGCCGGCGTGGTTTAAAAATTGGTTAAAGGTGTAATCGCTGCTCAAACTGTCAACCTGCACGCCATAAGTGCTGCCGGGCGTAAGATCAAACGTATTCCTGTCGGCACTGGCGTGATTTACACCGATGCCATAATTAAGCACCATCGTCCACTCCTTGTTAAATGGTTCGGAATAGGTAAGATTGGTATTAAACAAATTGCTTTGCAGGTTATTGGTTTTCGATTCGTTAATGTTCTGCGTACTATCGACCTGCTGCTGCGCGTTATAAAAGTCAATGTTTGACTTGAGTACCCCATTTGCCTGGCTCTGGCTATAGGATTCGCTTACCAGGAAGGACAACGTGCGCCCCACTTTATGAAATTTATGGGTATAAAACGCGCTGCCGTTAAATGCCCGCTGGTCAACCGTATTGTTCAGCTGGCGCGTACCGCTGTTTACCAGCGTGTTGTTCAGCGAATCCGTCGAAGTGTAGTTGTTATCGGTAATGATATGTTTAAAGGTTCCGTCCAGCGATATCTTCAGGCTTGAGGCGGTATCCAGTTTTGTCTCGTAAACTGTGCTGAGCTTTTGCCTGAACATGGTATTATGGTAGTTTTGGTTGGACCGGCTGTTAAAAATACTGTCGGGGACGTTGTTTTGATTCAACACATTGGTTGTACCATCGATACTGATAAAGCCCACCTTATAATTGGCATTTATGGATTGCTTATCGTCATCCCACTTGGCATCATAATGCACCCCGGCGGTTTGCGCCAGCGGAAAACCCTGCCCGCTGTAAATTCCGCCGAAAACATCCAGGTCGTCGCTGCTTTGGGTGTTGATGTTGATACCGTTGTCAGTAAAATCCAGCTGATCGCCGGTGCCATATTTCTGTTCGTCCTCAAAACCCAGGCCTACCTTGCCATTGTTGCCTATGGTGCCATAAACAGAAAATTTTTCCTTGCTCTTAAAGAAGTTAAATAAAGCTTCGCCCTGGTAAATGCCTTCAGGCCCATCGCCTGCCTGGAACTTGCCAAAAGTGCCGGTGTTTTTGTCCCCCCTTAGCTTTACATTAATGGTTTTGGTCGTTTTGCCATCATCCACGCCGGTGAAAGCAGCCTGGTCGCTTTTTTTGGCGTACAACTGTATTTTATCCACCATGTCGGCCCGTATGTTGCGTGTAACCAATGTGGGGTCGTCGCCAAAAAACTCTTCGCCATCCAGCAAAACCTTCGTTACGGGTTGGCCCTCGGCAGTTATTTTACCGTCTTTGTCAACCGTGATCCCGGGCAACTGTTTCAGCAAGTCCTCTACCGTTGCATTGGGCTGGATGACAAAGGCTTTGGCATTAAATTCGGTGGTATCCCCTTTGATTTTCATCTGCGACGAGGTCCCTTTGATAATTACCTCTTTCAACAGGCGCGATTTAAGCGCCATGCTGATATTGCCAAAATCGCGGGAGGTATGTGCTGAATCAAGGTCAAATTGCTCCGCATAATCCGCATAATCCGGGTAAGCAACCAGCAGGATGTATTTACCCTTGCGCAGCCCGTTCAGCATAAAAGTACCATCACTTTTGGCGTAACCGAATTTTACCAGTACCGAGTCCTTCGATTGTAATATGGCCACGGCGGACGTACCCAGTTTTACCTTTTCAACACTATCGGCTATAGTGCCTTTAACGGAATATCCGTTTTGCGCGAATGTGCCAAGCGCCGAAAAGAGCAGGAAAGTGCAGAGTAAAATTGTGTATCTCATGGTTACGGATTTGGGTGTTTGGTTAACGCAACTTTGTTGTTTTTATTGTGAAAGAAAGCAATCCTTCGCCGTTTCGTTAACCAGCTGTATAGTAGACAGGTTTACGAAGCTTTTCGTTGCAGAAAAGATTGTATTTTATTTCACTATTTTAAAAATAGGGCCCTGCTATTCCCACGCCCCGCCAGCTGTTGGCTATATAATGTAAACCGTAGCCAGGGTCTGCCCTATAATCGTCTTTAGCGTAATTCGGCATGCCGAGGTATTTGAGTTTTAGTTTTTCATGGAGTTCTTCGGGTTGTAATTTACCGTTCACCGCAAGCGTACCGTTAGTAAGGTTAAATTTTACCAGGTCACTTTCACTATTGATCACATGGGCTTCTATCAGATCAGCAATCACAGCTGCTATAGGGCCCTCAATATCAAAGCCCGACCGAATCTTTTTACGCATCTGCTCAAATTTGGCATTCTGCTGCTGGTCCTGCATTGCCTGTTGTTCTTTCAGAAGTTGCAGGCGCTTTTCGTCCTCGTTAGCCGCAAAACGCATTTGCTGCAATACCAGTTGCTGTTGTTTCCATACGATACTGTCGCGGGAGTACGGCACTACGTTGCCCATAAATTTTGGCCCCGGTCTTTCGGGGTGTGGCGGGTGGGGAGGCCTGTTGTTTGAGGCATCTATAAATACCCCTTTTCCATACATCTGTACCGGCCCGTAATAAAGGCCATAGCCATCGTAAATCCCATATTTGGCCTTGTACCGTTGCTGCATCTCATCAGGTTGTTTCTGCCCGTTCACAATAAACTCGGTATTGCTTAATCCAAACCATTTTACATCGACCGCTTTAGGCACCACCTTATCGGCCACTAAGTCGGCAATTACATTCAACGCCCTTTGCCGCTGTTCCAGGTAACCGATGCTGTCATCATGCAATCTTCTTAGCATAGCTTCGGTTTTCATATATCTTGCGTGGACATCCGACGACTGCCCGTCAGTATACTGCTGCTTGTCATACGACTTTGGCGGCGCCATGTCTGCAGACTGACCTTTCGCAACATATTTCTTCTTATTGTATCCTACAGAGTCTTTGCTTTTAAATTTAGCCACAGGATTTTTTGCCTTGTAAGCGGCAATGTCAGCAGACTGACCTTTCGCAACATATTTCTTCTTATTGTATCCCAAAGAATCTTTGCTTTTAAACTTAACCACGGGATTTTTTGCCTTGTAAGCGGCAATATCCGCAGATCTTACCCGCCGCTTCTCTGCAACCTCACGATCGATATAGGTGATCATGTACTGATAATCTGCCAGCTTATCGTCAGCTACTTTTACGCCATTAACCTCCACTGCCGTTAATTGATCATTCACAACAATAAAATGGTATTTATTGCCTTTATCGTCCATGGCGCTGATATCGTTATTAGCCAGGTCGGCGTCGCTATTTTTAAATAGCACGCTGGTAAAGCGTATGGCTGTATCTGTTACCATCAGGCTATCCTTTCTGCTTTCGCCCTGTTTGCTGTCGTTCACCCGCTGGCCTGCCGGCAAACGCCACATCGAAACAGCAATAGTGTCCGTCATGGTTTTGGTAATAACCTTACCCGATTTATTGCTGTATTTGATTGTTAAATGCTTAACGATGGGGTTGTCTTTGGATATCGTAGTAAATGCTGTTAACAGCACCAGCCCCACAGCCAATACCGATTTTTCGGCGACGCTTAACCGTTTATTTTCCTGGCTGATCATCCTTTTCAGCCGGTCACGCAGTTGGTTGCCACTGCCGATGCTCATGGCATACCTGGCCTGGCTAAACTCACCGTAACCGAAGGAAAGCAGCGCTTCCAGGTAATTGGCTTTGCGGTTCATGCGGCTCAATACCATATCGTCGCAGCAGGCTTCGCGCTCGGTGCGGATAAGCGAGGACAGCCACAGCAAGCCGGGATTAAAGAAGAACACTGTTTCCACCACTCCCTGTAAAATATTCACCAGGTAGTCGCGGCGGCGGATGTGCGCCAGCTCGTGCCATAAAATTCCGTCTAATTGCTCGGGTGTTAGCTGAAAGGCAATACCCACGGGTAACAAAATCATCGGCTTAAGCCAGCCCACAGCCACCGGCACTTTTACCAGCCCAGACTGCACCAGGCGGACGGACCGCCCGATGCCGATCTGGCTGCTCAAATACTCAATCCTTTGTTTAAATTCTTCGGTAACCGCGCTGGTTTTGTAATGCCTGATGCGCTGGATGTACAACAGGCCGCTCACCATTTTCAAACTTTTCAGCACAAAAAATAACAGCCAAACCAGGAAGATGATGTTCACATTCTGGTTAAGAAATGCCTTTACATTGTCGAAAAAAGTTTGATTTTGAGCGATGACAATTGGGTTGGCAACAACATTAGCCGGAGCATTTATCAATATGTTTTGCGAATGCTCCGCTATATGGTGCGCCGGCGCCGAACTTGCCTCAAGATAATAAGTAACTCCTATGGCACCAACAAACAATACCAGCAGACCGCATAATAGGCGATAACGCAATGCGGCAGCCGATTTGCGCGTAGTGGCAACGACGATACCGCACAGCAGCGCGATAATCAGTCCGATCCATAGTGAGTGGATCAGCGTCCAGCAGATGGCACTCACAGTGCTATCGGGGATAAAAGGAGTCCAAAATGAAGTTCCCATAATTTTACTTTTCGTCAAGTTTCTTAATCAGTTCCTTAAACTCTTCCATTTCCTTTGGCGAGAGCTTTTTGTTGCCCATCAACTGCATCATTAAATTACTGGCCGAGCCGTTGAACAGGTTATCCACCACACGGTCCAGCATCTGGCCTTTGGTTTTGTCCTCGTCTGCTGTCGCCTGGTAAACATGGGTCATCTGGCTGGCGTCTTTCGTTACAAATCCTTTGTCCAGCATAATCAGCATCAGCTTTTGGGTCGACATATAATTCACCTCGCGCTTCTGCTCATTCAGCTTGTCGTTTACAAATCTTACCGTCGACGGGCCGAATTCCCACAATACCTGCAATATCTCAAGTTCCGATTTGGTGGGTTCCGATGGGATGTTATTCTGGCTTTTAAACTTTTTCATATATCAAACATAAGAACAATTTCTTATGTTCCAAATTTATTTTTATTGAATTGTTTTAATTTATTGATAATGAGTTAAATAAAATAAGAAATGTTTCTTATGATGACGTGAAAGTCGGTTTTTCGTTTGAAAAAGGGAAGAATGTTATATTTCCCCTGTAACATGTTTTTAAAATTCGCGTCAACACAATAAATGACTAAAAATTTAGTTTTAAATGCATCTTTATAACCTTTGCATGAAATTCACACTTTTACTTTTAACCTTTTTCCTGTTTTTTTCAATTGCTGCCAAGGCTCAAAATAATTACTCGGTGAGCGGTGTAATTGTTGATACCGCTTCAAAAGTCAAACTGCCCAATACCTCGGTGATGATCTTAAATTCCAAAGATTCCACCCTGGTATCTTTTGCGCGCACTGATAAAAACGGCTTGTTCACGATAGGTAACCTGCATAAAGGGAAATTTATTTTGCTGACGGTTTATCCAGCTTATGCCGATTATGTAGAGCAATTCAGCCTGGATTCGGCAAAAACCACGCACGATTTCGGAAAAGTGAGCATGATCCTGAAAGCCAAATTGCTGTCGGAAGTTATTATTAAGGGATCGCATATCCCCATCAAGATAAAAGGAGATACCACAGAATTTAACGCGAAGGCGTACGTCATACAGCCCAATGATAAAGTGGAAGACCTGCTGCGGCAATTACCGGGGATTGAAGTGGATAAAGATGGAAAAATTACCGCACAGGGTGAAACGGTGACTAAGGTATTGGTAGATGGTGAAGAATTTTTTGGCGACGACCCAACACTCGTGACCAAAAATATTCGCGCCGACATGGTTGACAAAGTACAGCTGTACGATAAAAAAAGCGACCAGGCCACCTTTACCGGCATTGACGACGGCGTACGGACAAAGACCATTAACATCAAACTAAAGGAGGATAAGAAAAATGGCCTGTTTGGTAAAGTCAATGCCAACGTTGGCGCCGATGATTACTACGAAGGTCAGCTGATAGCCAACCGGTTTAGGGCCAACGAAAAGTTTGCGGTTTACGGCACGGCTGCCAATGATGGCCGTATTGGTTTAGGTTTCCAGGATAACAGTACACTGGGGGCAAGCGGCGGCAACGTTCAATTTGTTGATGGGGGGATTTCCATAAATTTTAGCGGGAATAACGATGCACTCGACTCCTTCAACGGCTATTACGACGGCAAAGGTATTCCCATCACTTCTTCGGCCGGGGGACATTACGACAGCAAGTGGAACGGCGACAAGGAGTCGATCAATACGAATTTCAAGATCGGGCAGATCCAGCTTAACGGTGTTACCACGTCAACCATCCAGCAAACGTTGCCCACCGGCATTTTTACTACCGCCAGTAACGAAAACTTCAATAACTATGCATTCCGTGAAAAACTGGATGCTACCTACACGGTAAAGCTGGATACCACCTCCGATCTGAAATTAAGCACCGACGGCACCTACCGGAATTTCCACGTTGACAACGAATACGCTACCGAAACCGATTCGAGCGGTACCCTGCTGAACAACAATAAACGAAGTGTAATTAACCATGGCAATACCCGGATATTTGACATCACAGCACTGTACACCAAAAAATTCAAAAAAACGGGCCGCACCTTATCGTGGACTGTCGGCGAATCCTATAACGAAAATCAGACTGAAGGAATATTAAACTCGGTAACTAACTTTTACAACACCACCGGCGCGCAGGACAGCAGCGAGGTGATCAACCAATACAAAACCACGGATAATGTAAGCGCTGTGTTTAACAGCAACATCACTTATTCCGAGCCGCTTTCTAAAAGCTGGGCGCTGCTTTTTAACTACGGCCTGGGGGTTAACAACAGCACTTCAAACCAGCAATCGTTTAACCAATCCGCACCGGGCGTGTACAATTTGCTCGATTCCGCCTATAGCAACAATTATAAATTCAACCAGCTGACCAACCAGGTCGGCGCCATTTTTAATTATAAAACAGCCAAAGCTACCCTCAATTTCGGTACCAAAGTATCGGGTGTTAATTTCAGGCAGGACGACGAATACACCAACGACGTCCTTAGCCGCAACTTTTTAAACTGGGCGCCGCAGGCCATGTTCCAGTACAAGTTTTCGCAGTACCGGTCGTTCCGGGCCAACTACCAGGGTAATACCACCCAACCTTCCATCGCCCAAATACAACCGGTGCTAAACAATACCGACCCGCTGAATACAACCCTGGGTAACCCCAACCTGAAACCATCCTTTGGTAACCGGCTTAATATTTTCTACAATAATTACCAGGTTTTAAGTGGGGAATCGTTTTATGTGGGGGCTAACTATTCCAATACATTTAATGCAATCGTCAACAACACCACGGAAAGCAGTACCGGCCAAAATACCATCCAATATGTCAACCTGCCCAACCAAACACCATACAACTATGGGTTGTACACAAGCATGAGCAGAAAAATTAAGGCTTTGGGCGATATCCAGGCAGGGCTAAACTTAAATACTTCCGCCAATATATCTTACAGCTATATCAACTCGGCACTGGACGAGGCCAATAATCATACCTATTCCGCGGGGCTTTCTTTAAACAAATATGTGCAGAATAAATACGACGTTTACCTGCGCGGCGGACCTTCGTACACGTTTAGCAGTATGTCGCTGCAGCCGCAGGGCAACAACAATGCCGCCGGGTTTAACGCCAGCGGGAGATTTGACGTCTACTTGCCGCTTGGCTTCGGTACAGGGTCGGATGTTAATTATACCTACAGCGCCGCTACACAAACCTTTAGCGCTCAATACACCACCATATGGAATGCTTACGTTTATAAATCATTCCGTAAAGACGAAAGCTTCAAAATATCGCTTTCGGTTAACGATTTACTCAATCAAAATACCAATTTTACACGGGGCCTATCAGGCAATACGTCAACCCAAACCAACACTAGTGGTATCAAGCGCTTTTTTATGCTTTCGCTCATCTGGGATTTCACCAAATTTGGCACACTGCCCCCTAAGAATTAATACGACGATGAAAACTAAACTCACATTTATTATCGCTTTGTTTTTTCCTGAGTTTGACACGATATTGAGACAAGTCTTTGATATTCAATTTGTTGCGATATTGGTTTTCGCAATACAGATTTTATAAGTAACGTGAGTTCGGGTTAAGCAGCTAAAAGTAATTGATTGTCGTTGTTTTCAAAAACGATATTGAGGGAAGGT
>Ga0302140_10005365_pt1 | contig 16199 bp, 14 predicted proteins | sample I_Bog_E1_1_FD_202095 | JGI IMG/M metagenome (GOLD analysis project Ga0302140, IMG submission 202095) | Peat permafrost microbial communities from Stordalen Mire near Abisko, Sweden - I_Bog_E1_1 | ecosystem: Environmental > Terrestrial > Soil > Wetlands > Peat | place: Sweden: Abisko, Stordalen... | reverse complement strand
GCGCTCGCCGAGATCGAATAAGGCCGGACAAACAAGATTGCCGACGTTCTCGATCATAACGATGGAGCCGGCTCCGGGTTTCAAGTGCTGGAGCGCCCGGCCCACCATGTCGGCTTCGAGGTGACAGCCGGAGCCGGTGTTGATTTGGACGGCGGCGGCGCCCGCCGCGCGTATGCGCTCACCGTCGCGCGCTGTCGCCTGGTCGCCCTCGACGACGAACAGCTTAAATTCCTCTTTTAGATCTTTGATGGTGCGCTCAAGTAGGGTGGTCTTACCCGAACCGGGAGAACTGACAAGGTTGAGCGCAAGAATTTCGCGTCCATGGAACCAGGCGCGGTTTTTGTTGGCGAACGCATCGTTCTTGGCGAGAATGCGAGTCTGGAGGGTTAGCGGGTCCGCGCCAGGCGCATCGTCGGAGCGACGCGGGTGAGAATGTCGGGTTCCGTCGGCGTGTACATGCTCATGCTCATGCTCATGCTCATGCTCATGCTCATGCTCATGCTCATGCTCATGCTCATGCTCATGCTCATGCTCATGCTCATGCTCATGCTCATGATCGTGGGCCGCCGGCTCCATCGTAATCTCCGCCCCGGTCTGAAGATCCAGGGCCGTCGCTTTCGCTTCGCTTCCGCATCCGCAGTGTCCGCACATAGTCGACTCTCCGTTAGCAAATTCGTGGCAATTGCTCGCCCACAAGCATATCGACGATGCGTCGTCCCCCGAACACGGTCCGCATCGCCACGCGTCCCGGTTCGCCTTGCGCAATGCGTCCGATCACGCAACCGCGCACGCCTAACGGGTGAGCGCGCATCGCCGCCAGCGCGGCCTCCGCCTGCCCAGGCGGCGAAACGATGACAATCTTGCCCTCATTGGCGAGATAAAGCGGATCAAGTCCGAGAATCTCGCAAAACCCGCGCACTTCGTCTCCGATCGGTGTATGCGATTCGTCGATCTCGATGGAGACCGCTGACGCTTCCGCGATTTCGTTGAGCACCGTGGCCACGCCTCCCCGTGTCGCGTCGCGCATGGCTCGAATGCCCGGCGCCGCGGCGAGCAGTGCGTCGACAAGCTCGTGCAGCGCCGCGCAATCGCTCTCGATTGGCGTATCGAGCGCCATGTCGCCCCGCGCGCCGAGAATGGCGGCGCCGTGATCGCCGAGACGCCCGTTCACCAGCACAACGTCGCCAGGCCGCGCCAGTTGCGCTCCGAGATTTACTCCGCTGGGGATCACGCCGATCCCCGTGGTCGTCACGAAAAGCTTGTCGCATGCGCCCTTCTGCACGACCTTCGTGTCTCCGGTGACGATCTTCACGCCCGCATCGGAGGCTGTTCGCGCCATGGATCTGGCGATCTTTCGAAGAGTGTCGATGGCGACGCCTTCCTCGATGATCACTGCGCAGGAAAGATACAGCGGCTTCGCGCCGCCGACCGCGAGATCGTTGATCGTTCCGCACACGGCAAGTTTGCCAATGTCGCCGCCCGGAAAGAACAGAGGATCGACGACGAACGCATCGGTCGTGAAAGCCAGTTGATCGCCATGCATGGAGAACGAGGCGAGATCGAACCGGGCCTGATCCTCGAGCACGGCCGGCGCGGCCCCGTCGAAAGCCGCGACGAACACGTCGTCGATCAGATCCTTCATTGCCTTGCCGCCGCCGCCATGCGCGAGCGTCACCTTCGGCACGAACACCCTGCCGAGAGAACGGGATCGCTTGGGGGGCGCGGCAAGAGTCATGTCGCCGCCTCGTGTTTTTTCAATCCGCCATATTGATAATAGGCGGCGCAGGCGCCTTCCGACGACACCATCAATGCTCCAAGTGGCGAGTGTGGAGTGCAGGCGGATCCGAACACTTTGCATTGCCACGGTTTGATGACGCCCTTGAGCACCTCTCCGCACTGGCAGGACTTTGGGTCCGTGATCTTCAGATTAGGAACGGCGAATTTGCGCTCGGCGTCGAAGCGCGCGTAATCGTCGCGCAGCCTGACGCCCGAATGATCGATCGATCCCAATCCACGCCATTCGAAAAACTCACGTAGCTCGTAAACCTCGGAAACTGCTTTAAGCGCCGCAGCGTTGCCTTCGTCGGGCACTACGCGCGCATATTGATTCTCGATCTCGCAGCGACCATCCTTGATCTGCTTGACCACCATCCATATCGACTGGAGAATGTCCAGCGGTTCAAAGCCCGCGACGACCATCGGCTTGTGGTAATATTGCGCGATGAACTCATACGGTCTCGTGCCGACGACCATCGACACGTGCCCGGGCCCCAAAAATCCGTCGATCCTTATATCTGGACTGTCCAAGATCGCCTTTATTGTCGGCACGATGGTGATGTGATTGCAGAAGACCGAAAAATTCGTGACGCCTTCCCGGTCGGCCTGCAAAATCGTCAGCGCTGTCGAGGGCATCGTGGTTTCGAAGCCTAGTCCAAAAAACACGATCTCGCGGTCGCGATGCTTTCGTGCCAGCGCGAGCGCGTCCATGGGGGAATAGACCATGCGCACGTCGGCGCCGTCGGCCTTGGCTTGAAGCAGGCTGACTTTGGAGCCGGGCACGCGCATAGCGTCGCCGAAGGTCGTGAAAATGACCTCGGGACGCTCGGCGATGCTCACGCAATCATCGACGCGGCCCATCGGTAGCACGCACACGGGGCAACCCGGCCCATGCACAAGTTCGATCGTCTTGGGGAGCATGCCCTCGACGCCGTAGCGGAATATCGAATGCGTGTGACCGCCGCACACCTCCATTATATGAAGCGGCCGATCCTTGGGAGTATCCATGGTCGACATCAGTTCGTGGATTCCCTTGACGAGTATCCTCGCCTTTTCGCCGTCGCGGAACTCATCGACATATTTCATGCCGCATTGCCTTTCCTCGACGCGAAGCCGCGATCGTCGGCGAGCAGCGTGTGCACGAGATCCCAAGCGATATGATAAGCGGCGACGTGGCACTCCTGGATGCGATGGATCGAGGTCGTGGGCACGACGAGGCAATGCTCCAGGAGTCCGCTCGACGCCATGGCGCCGCCGTCGCCGCCCGCAAATCCGATCGTCGTCACGCCAATCTCCTTCGCCTTGGCGAAGGCATGCAGCAAATTGGAGGAGTTTCCGCTCGTCGAAAAGCCGATCAGACCGTCGCCGGACTTGGCCTGCGCGATCACCTGCCGCGTGAAGATATGTTCGAAACCGACGTCATTGCCGATTGCAGTTATCGTGGCGAGGTCGGCGACGAGATTGACCGCCGCGAGAGCCGGCCGTCCGGTTGTGATGGGATGCACGAATTCGACCGCGAAATGCGACGCGTCGCAACTCGAGCCGCCGTTTCCCATGGAGAACATGCGTCCGCCTCGCCGGTAAACCGCGGCGATGGCCGTTGACGCTTCGACGAGCGCGGCGCCTTGTTTTTCAAAAAAGCGCGCGTTGGTTTCGCGCGACTCTCTCGCCTTCTCATCGACGGAACGCAGCAACGCCTCGCCGAGCTTGACGGGATCCTGACTTTTCCCGTGCAAGAAGGGATAAAGCGACTTCAGGTCACGCTCCAGCGACACGAACCCCTCCCTTAAGGCTATGCCGTTTCGCCTCGTCGATCAGACGCGCGCCCCCTATCGCGGCTTGTCCGAGCGCAAGACCGCCGTCATTGGTCGGAACCTCCGCGTGGGTCAGCACCTTGAAGTCCGCCTGTTCCAGGCGACGGACCACCTCCGCGAAGAGAATATGGTTCTGAAAGCAGCCGCCCGACAGGGCGATAGTGTCAAATAGGCGCGCGCGACCGCCGTTTTTTCGCGCAAGCTGCTTCGTCATCGCAACGATCGCGGCGGCAAGACCCTTGTGAAAGCGCGCTGCGATTATGGGAGGCGGCGTTCTCGTCATGAGATCGTCAAGAAGCGCGCGCCACATCGTCGCCGGTTCGAGATATTGCAGGCCGGCCGGGCTTCGCGGAGAAAGCGAGAAGGAATAGCAATGCGCCTCATCTCCGTTCCGCAATTCACTTTCATCCACAATCGCTTCGAGACGCGCTCCGGTTTCGCCCTCATAGGCTTGGCGGTCCGGGCAGATGTCGAGGGCTGCCGCGACCGCGTCGAACAATCGACCGCATGACGAGGCCATCGGCGAATTGACGCCGCTTCGCATCATGGCTTCGAGAGTCGAAAGCGGCCTCTTGCTTAGCTCGGCGCAAAGGTCGAGTTGCGAGAAATGTCGCGCAAACTCCGGCCAATCCATAAGGGCCGTGAGGTGAGCGTAAAGATTGCGCCAAGGTTCGCGAACAGCCCGAGCCCCGCCTGGCATCGCGACCGGCCGCAGCGCGCCCAGCCGTTCATAGCGGCGGTAGTCGGCGAGCAAAAATTCCCCGCCCCAGATTGTTCCGTCGTCGCCAAAACCCAAACCATCCAAGACGACGCCCAACACCGGCGGCGCGTCGAGCGGGCGTCCATTTTCCGCCAGGCACGCCGCGATGTGAGCGTGGTGGTGCTGGGCCTCCATCACCGGCGTCGACGTCGTGAGCCCTTGCTCTCGCGCGAACTTCGAGGAGACATAGTCCGGATGGCTGTCAACGACGAAAGCCGCCGGGCGATGGTCGAAAAGCCTCGCGTAAAGCGCCAGGTTTTTGCGGTAGTCGTCGAGGGTTCTTTCGTCTTCAAGATCGCCCTGATGCTGTGACAGCGTGGCTTCTCCGCCTTTGAGCAGACAGAATGCAGCTTTCAATTCACCGCCAAAAGCCAAAAGCTGGGGGGCGGATTCAAACCCTGACGGCAAACGGAGCGGCGCGGGGGCATAGCCTCGCGCGCGGCGCAAGACTCGCGCGCGACCGGCCATGACGCGGACGACTGAATCATCGACGCGATTTGCAATCCGCCGGTCATGGACAAGCGCGTAGCTCGCGATCGCGGCGAGACGCTCCCGAGCGTCATTGTCGTCAATGGCCTGCGGTTCGTCGGAGAGATTACCGCTCGTCATCACCAGCGGCCCTGCAAAGCCCTGCATGACGAGGTGATGCAGCGGGGTCGTCGGCAACATGAAGCCAAGCGCGTTAAGGCTCGGCGCGACCACTGGCGGCAATCGTTTCCCGCCGCGCGTGTTCAGCAGGACGATCGGCGCCGCGGAGCTGATAAGCAGGCGCTCCTCCTCTTCTCCGACGGCGCAATAGTCTCTTATTACGCCGAGGTCTCGCGCCATCAGAGCGAAAGGCTTCGCGTCGCGGCGCTTCAATCGCCGAAGGCGTGAAACCGCATCGAAATTCGTGGCGTCGCAGGCGAGATGATAGCCTCCAAGACCTTTGAGTGCGAGGATTGCGCCCGACATAATGAGCCGAAGCGCCGCGGCGAGGCATTCCTCGCTCGACAGCTTTTCCAGTTCCTCCGCATACCCGTCCAGGCGACGCAATGTGATCTTTGGACCGCAGGCGCCGCAGGCGATCGCTTCAGCATGGAAACGACGATCGCCAGGGTCTGTGTATTCCGCTTCGCACGCCGCGCACATCGGGAATGGCGCCATCGTCGTGTTCGCGCGGTCATACGGGATTTCCGTGACTATCGTGAGGCGCGGCCCGCAATGCGTGCAATTGGTGAAGGGATAGTTTGCGCGCCGTTCGCGCGAATTCAAGATTTCCGCGGCGCAAGCGCGACAGATGGCGGCGTCCGGGGCGATTTGCGTATGCGCGCGCCCCTCGACGCTCGGCGCGATCCGGAAGTCCGCGGGCATATCCCCGCGACCTTCCGTGCATTCGACGCTGTCGATCCGCGCCAATACCGGCGGCTCCTGCCGCAGGCGGCCAAGGAAAATGGTAATTTGTTGCTCGGCGCCCCACAGCCGAATAAAAACTCCCTCGGAGTCGTTAAAAACTTCGCCGCAAAGGCCCAGCGCGCGCGAAAGTCGCGGCCCATCTCCAACACCAGCCGAAAACAATGATTGCTTTCCGTGGGTGGCCTCGCGCTATAATTCTAGCGCTGGCCCAGCGCAAAGCGAGCCTCTTCGCCGATTGGGCCAAAGACCCTAACCGGGGGCGACATGACCGCGAAGGTGGAGATCGTTAAGCTGTTGGGAGAGCAGGCCATCCTGCTTCCATCGCTAATCGCCGAAGCGCTGAATGCAAACGATCGCATCAAATTGCGCCTGACCATGCTGCAGGAGGCGGCGGCGCATGCATCGTCAGTGGGGGGCGCCGCGCCATCTCTGCAGGCGGAGCGGCATGCCGCCGGCTTGTCGGACCCCCAGTTCGATCGCATTATTGCCGGGGCTCGTCCGCTCGACGGAGACCGCATCGCAATTCCCGGCGTTACGGCGCTTCTGGCAGGCATTCCGGTCGATATGGCGACCATGCTCGCGCCAGTCGAAGCGGTCGATCCGGAAAGCGGAAAATCCTTGCGGGCGCGGTTGATCGACTTGCAAAAGAGGGCTCCCTCTGCTCCAGACAGCGTGATCGGCCGCGATGAAATATCACGGATGACTTCGGTGCGGCGCGGTCGGGAAGACAGTTTGCATCTTCTTGTGATGGATGCGCACAAGGCGCTAAACCGCATTGCGGCGCAGACGGCCGTCGAAGTGATCGACGGCGCGCATGTTCACCACCTCGATCCTGACGATCGCGACCGGGTTGCGGCCTTCATGCGGGGGCTCAACCGAACAGCTCCGTTGGCTTTCGGCCATCCTGGCCTCGCCACCACAGCGGCGCGTGTCGGCGCTCGCTTGACGATACAAAATGACATCGGCGCCACCGATGCGCATGTGCTTGTCATTCATGTCGAACACGGCTTGGTTAGTGTGACCTATACCGATATTCACCGTGTTCGCGCAAAGTTCTTTTCGTCATTATTCGAGACTTGGAACGTCGAGTGGAGCGTTCTTGCCGAACACGAGGCTGGAAGCATTGGCAAGGAAGATGTTTTTTATCTGATGACGGGTCGTTTCGTCGCGGACACGCGCGATGGGATCGACGCTTTCTTGACGTTTCTGGGCTCGCGCATCGTCTTTCTCATCGACTGGAACAAGGGCCGCAAAGCGTTGCAGACCTTCGTCGGCAAGAACACTTCGATCAATCTTCTGACTTGGGCGGCGAACAACGACGTGGGACATCGCGCCCTTCTGGAGCTTGGCGGGGCGGATCTGGTATTCGACGCGATCCGCCACGTCGCGGCCGACCGCATTCCCTATGGCGCTCGACTGGACGCCGTGCTCGGCGCCGAGGAGATCATCGATTTCCTGCGGCACGTATTGAAGGAAGCAAGCGTAGGGCTGCGGTCTGGCCGCTCCGCGAGGCTGATCCGAGATCAGATTCAAGCCGATCTCGCGCAGCGTTTCGAATCGGCGGAGAATGCGGTTCTGACGATCATCGAACGTCATCTCGGCTTGTCGCATACGTTGGCGTCAATCATTTGGACCGCTTTGGCGCATCCGGGGAACAGCGCCGAGCGTCAGTCCGTCGTGCGGCGAGCCATGCGCATCGAGGCGAAAGCCGATGGGCTCACCCTGGCGGCTCGGGCTGCTTGCGCCAAGCTGCATGACGCAAGGGAACTACGTTTTGTGATCGACGAAGTTGAAAACGCGGCCGACGCTTTTGACGAAGCGGTATTTTTGATCAGCCTTTTGCCGGAAGGCGAACAAGCGCGGGCATTATGCGAACAGCTTGCCGAACTCGCCGATCTCGCGACGCGCGGGACGAGCGAGATGGTCAAGGCTGTCGCTGCGACGGCTAGGCTACCTGAAGGCAAGCGCATCGACGCGGCCTTCGCGTTGCAATCGATTGATGCGGTCGCTGAATTGGAGCGCAACGCTGACCTCGCCGAGCGGGCCGCGCTCGCCGCCTTCTTCACGAACGTGGGCGGCGACGCAAAAGCCCTCATGCTCGGCATAGAGATGGCGCGGACGATAGAGCACGCGACCGATTGCCTCGCCCATGCCGCTCACGCGCTGCGTGATCGAGTGTTAGAGGAACTGTCGGCATGACGGACGACACGAGCCAGCCGTTCCTCGTAGTTCCAGCCAACGCCTCTTCCGACGCCACCGCGGAACTCGTAGGCTCCAAGGCGGCCCAGCTCGCGCGAATGAGCCGGCTAGGTCTTCCCGTCCCACCCGCTTTCGTAATGCCCACCAGCCTATGCAAAGGCGTGAACCAAAAGGATGGAGCAGCGGTCCAGGCGCTAAAAAACGGCCTGCGTCTCGGCGTCGCCCGGCTTGAGTCGGCGACGGGCCGCCGCTTCGGAGATAGCCGGTCGCCGCTGTTTGTTTCGGTTCGCTCCGGCGCGGCCAGGTCCATGCCCGGAATGCTCGACACGATTCTCGACGTTGGCATGAACAATGAAACTGTTCAGGGTCTCATCCGGCTGAATGGAAACCCGCGTCTCGCCTGGGACACTTATCGGCGCTTCGTGCAAAGCTATTCCGAGGTGGTCGGCTGTGTTCCAAACGCCGAATTCGAACGCCCGCTCGCCGCCATGTTGAGAGCGGAAGACGCGGCGTCGGAAGACGAACTCGATTGCGAGGCGCTGGAACGTCTGACACATGAGTTCATCGAGATCGCCTCGCGCGCTTCGGGCCGCCGTCCTCCCGAAGACCCGCTGGATCAGTTGGATGCAGCGGCGCTAGCCGTCTACGCTTCGTGGGAGAGCGTCCGCGCGCGGGAGTATCGGCAAATCAATGGACTACATGATTTAGCGGGCACGGCCGTCACGGTCCAGGCGATGGTGTTCGGTAATTCCGGCAATAGATCCGGGGCTGGGGTGGCCTTTTCTCGCAATCCCGCCACCGGCGCCAACGAGCCCTATGTCGACTTCCTGTTCGATGCTCAGGGGGAGGACGTCGTATCCGGTCGCCGCACGCCAGGCGACGCCACCTTGTTGGCGAAGTGGCTACCGGATATCGCCCGAGATCTCGCCGTCGCGTCGCGGCGACTGGAGCAAGAATTGAAGGATGTGCAGGACATCGAGTTCACGGTCGAAGACGGCAAGCTGTATTTTTTGCAAACCCGCTCGGCCAAACGGACGCCACGCGCCGCGCTCAGGATCGCGGTGGATTTGGTCCGCGAAGGGGTGATAACGCCGGCAGAGGCTTTACGGAGCCTTGAAGGCGTCAATCTGGAGCGCGCGGGCGTCGCAACGCTGCGGGGTGAAGCGACGCCGCTGGCGACAGCGATTTCCGCTTCCTCTGGTGTCGCCAGCGGCCGCATCGCGCTCGACAGCGAGACGGCCCGGCGCATGGCCGCGGGCGGCGCGCCAGTCATATTGGTTCGGCGCGAGCCTTCGACCGACGATATTGCTGGGTTCAACGCAGCCGCGGGCATTCTCACCATGGTTGGGGGACGCACCGCGCACGCGGCGGTGGTGGCGCGCCAACTTGGCAAGGCCTGTCTGGTTGGATGCGACAGTCTGGAGATCGATGAAAATAATCGCCGTATCAGGCTCGCTGGGCGCGAGCTTAGTGAAGGCGACTGGCTCTCAATCGACGGCGAGAGCGGGAAAATCTCTAGCGGCTGGGCGGAAATCGTAATCGAGCGGCCGGAAGCCGAACTTGGCGAGTTGAAACGCTGGGCGACCGGAGGCGCGGCGCCATAAGGAGGCGCGACCTTCGGTCTGCCGCCGTCACATCTGGACCCACTCAATTGTGGCGCCTGCTGGAGATGATCTCCGGGCGCAATGCGTCCAGCGCCAGGTTGAGTTCGAGGACATTGACGCGTGGCTCGCCGATCAATCCGATGAAGCGCTGCTCGGTGTGCTCCTCCACCAAGGCGCGCACACGACTCTCGTTCAGGCCGCCCGCCCGGGCGACCGCCAGAACCTGCGCCAGCGCGAATTGCGGCGAAATATGCGGATCGAGGCCGGAGCCGGAAGCGGTCACGGCGTCCGCCGCCACCACGTCAATCCGTCCAACGGCGAACTCCGTTTCAATGGCGCTATTCACGCGATCGACAAGCTTTTGCGACGTGGGGCCCAAATTGGAGCCAGAGGAATTCGCGGCATTATAGGGAGCGTCGACCGTTTTGGTTGAATCAGTGGGGTCGGGCGCGCTGGTCGCCGAAGGGCGGCCGTGAAAATAACGATCCGAGGCGAAGCTCTGACCGATCAAGGACGAGCCGACAATCTTGCCATTGCGCTCGATCACGCCGCCATTGGCTTGGGTGGAAAACGCAAGTTGAGCGACGCCGGTGATCGCCAGAGGATAGGCCAGGCCGGTCAAGGCGGTGAACAGGACGATCATCACGATCGCGGGACGCAGTTGGGCCAACATGATGGACTCCTCAAGCCAGATGCAAAGCCGATACGACGAGGTCGATGAACTTGATGGCGACGAACGGCGCGACGATTCCGCCCAGCCCGTAGATCAGCAGATTGCGGCGTAACAGGGCGGCGGCGCCGACGGGACGATACTCGACGCCCCTCAATGCCAGCGGGATCAGCGCGATAATGACCAAGGCATTGAAGATGACGGCGGACAGAATCGCCGACTGAGGCGACGCGAGCTTCATGACATTGATCGCCTCCAACTCTGGGTAGGTGATGACGAACAGAGCCGGAATGATCGCGAAATATTTCGCGACGTCATTGGCGATGGAAAAAGTCGTCAGCGATCCGCGCGTCATCAACAGCTGCTTGCCGATGGCGACAATTTCGATGAGCTTAGTCGGATCGGAATCGAGATCGACCATATTGCCGGCTTCGCGCGCCGCTTGCGTGCCAGTCTGCATGGCGACACCGACATCGGCCTGCGCCAACGCGGGCGCGTCGTTGGTCCCGTCGCCGCACATCGCGATGAGCCGGCCGCCTTGCTGCTCCTTGCGGATATATTTCAACTTGTCCTCCGGCGTCGCCTGCGCGATGAAACCGTCGACGCCCGCCTCGCCGGCGATGGCCGCCGCCGTGATTGGATTGTCGCCCGTCACCATGACCGTCTTGATGCCCATGGCGCGCAACGCCGCGAACCGGTCCTTGATATCCGGCTTAACGATGTCCTTGAGATGAACGACGCCGAGCAATTGTTCATTCTCGGATACGGCGAGCGGCGTGCCGCCCGAACGAGAAACGCGCTCGACTGCCCTTGTGAAGTCCTCGGGCGCCTGATCCCCGCTCAGCCCTGCCTGCCCTAGTATGGAATCGACCGCGCCTTTGCGCAGCGCGCGTCCGAGAAGATCGACACCCGAAATCCTGGTGTGAGCGGAGAAAGGCACGATCCGCGCGTCGGCGCTAATGTCGGGCGCGGTCATGCCATAGCGGCTCTTCGCCAGAGAGACGATCGAACGGCCTTCCGGCGTTTCATCTGCGAGCGAGGCCAGCATGACGGCCTCCGCTAGACCCTGCTCCGACACGTTGCCGATCGGGATGAACTCATCGGCCATGCGGTTGCCGAAAGTGATGGTGCCGGTCTTGTCGAGCAGCAACGTGTCCACGTCGCCCGCCGCCTCCACCGCGCGGCCAGAAGTGGCGATGACGTTGAAGCGGATCAGGCGATCCATGCCGGCGATGCCAATCGCCGACAGCAACCCTCCGATCGTCGTTGGAATCAGGCAGACGAGCAGCGCGATCAGCACCGTCACCGAGAGAACTGTTCCCGAGTAGCCGGCAAGCGACCAGAGCGTCACGCAAACGATGAGGAAGATGATGGTCAATCCCGACAACAAAATCGACAATGCGAGTTCGTTGGGTGTTTTCTGACGCTCCGCGCCTTCGACCAGCGCGATCATGCGATCAATGAAAGTCGAGCCGGGCGCGGCGGTGACCTTCACCTTGATCCAATCGGAAAGAACCGTGGTTCCTCCCGTCACCGCCGAGCGGTCGCCACCGGCTTCGCGAATGACGGGAGCGGACTCGCCGGTAATCGCCGACTCATTGACCGAGGCTACGCCTTCGACGATTTCACCGTCGCCGGGAATGAGATCTCCAGCCTCGACGAGAACGATGTCTCCAACCCTCAGGTCAAGCGCCGAGACACCCTCGACGACGCCCTTCATCCCGCTCTTGCCCTCTGGATCGATTAGTCGCTTCGCATGGGTGTCGCTGCGCGTCCTGCGAAGGGCGTCGGCCTGCGCCTTGCCGCGTCCTTCCGCGACGGCTTCGGCGAAGTTGGCGAACAGCACCGTAAACCACAGCCATGCGGCGATCTGGCCCGAGAACAGCGCGACGCCGTTGTGCGTGACGAGATCGCGGACAAAAAAGATTGTCACGACCGCCGAAACAGCCTCGGTCACGAAAATCACAGGATTCCGGGCAAGCTCGCGTGGATCGAGTTTACGGAATGCGTCGATCGTGGCGCGCCTGATGATGGCCGGATCGAACAGGCCAGGTGCGACGACTTTGTGAGACATGGAAGAAACTCCGCTCAGAAGGTTTTGCCCGCTTGCATCAGGAAGTGCTCGACAACAGGACCCAGCGCGAGAGCCGGAAAGTATTGGAGCAGGTACAGGATGACGACGACGCCGAGCAGCAAGCCGACGAACAAGGGGCCATCCGTCGGGAATGTGCCTGCCGAGGCGGGCGCCTTCTTCTTCTTGGCGAAAGAACCCGCCAGCGCCAGCACCGGAATCACATAGGCGAAGCGCCCGAGGAACATCGCGAGGCCGAGCGTGGTGTTGAACCAAAGCGTATTGCCGCTCAGGCCCGCGAAGGCCGAGCCGTTGTTCGCGTTGGTCGACGCGAAGGCATAGAGAATCTCGGTGAGGCCATGCGGTCCGGCATTGCCCAGACTATCGAGCGCGGATTTCACCATGACCGACGCGGCGGAGAAGCCGAGCACGGTGACGGGGTAGATCAGCACCGCCAGCATCGCGAGTTTCATTTCGCGGGTTTCGATCTTTTTGCCGAGATATTCCGGCGTGCGTCCAACCATCAGGCCCGCGACAAAGACGGCCACGACGGCGAGGACGAGGAAGCCATAAAGGCCAGCGCCAACGCCGCCGGGCGAGATGCAGCCGAGCAGCATGTTGAACAACGGCACGAGCCCGCCGAGCGGCGTAAACGAATCATGCATCGCATTGACCGCGCCGGTGCTGGTGCCCGTGGTGGCGGCGGCGAAAAACGCGCTCATCGCCGTGCCGAAACGAACTTCCTTTCCCTCCATGTTGCCGCCCGCGGGATCGACGCCGATCGCTGTCAGCAACGGATTGCCGTTCGCTTCGGCCCAATAGGCGACGCCAATGCCAGTGACGAGCACAATGCCCATGGCGATGGCGATCGCTCGTCCTTGCCGGAAGTCGAAAACCGCGCGTCCAAATGCGAACACGGACGCGAAGGGGAAAACGAGGATGGCCCATATCTCGAGCATGTTGGTGAAAGCGTTGGGGTTTTCATAAGGATGCGCGGAGTTGGCGTTAAAGAAGCCGCCGCCATTTGTGCCAAGCTCCTTGATCGCTTCCTGGCTCGCCACTGGGCCAATGGATATGATCTGCTTGGCTCCCTCGAGCGTGGTCGCTTCGATAGAGCCAGCGAGCGTCTGCGGAGTTCCGAACGCGACGAGCGCAAGAGCGACGATGATCGCCAGCGGCAGCAATACATAAAGCGTCGCGCGCGTGAGATCGACCCAGAAGTTGCCGACGGTCGCTGATTCCGCGCGAGCAAAGCCACGCACGAGGGCGAAGGCCATGGCGAGACCAGTCGCCGCTGAGACGAAGTTATGGACGGTCAGCCCCAGCATTTGCGTGAGATGACTCATTGTCGTCTCGCCGCTGTAGTTTTGCCAGTTGGTGTTGGTGATGAAGCTCATCGACGTGTTGAAGGCGAGATCCGCCGGAACCGGATCGAAGCCTTGTGGATTGAGCGGCAGAACATTTTGCAGCCGTTGCAACGCATAGAGCGATAGAAAGCCGACGAGGCTGAAAGCGAGCATGGCGGTCGCATAGACCAACCAGCTCTGTTCGCGCGCCGGATCAACGCCGGAGAGCTTATAGAATGCGCGTTCGACTGGAATAAGAACGCGCGAGAAGATCGTTCGCTCGCCCGCGAGCACATGCGCGATATAGGCGCCGAGCGGAACCGCGGCGACGATCACGGCCGCAAGCACAAGGACGATTTGCGCCCAACCAACGATAGTCATGATTTCACCTCGTTGAACCCGGACCGACTTTTAGAATTTTTCGGGGTGAAGGAGCGTATAGACGAGGTAGACGCCAAGCACGAAGGCGACGCAGAGGCCGATAATGGGCTCATACATGGAGCGCTCCCCTCAAAGATTTGCGCAGGCGCGCGCATAGGCACCGACCAGCACAAATAAAAAAACGCCGAGACCGACGTAGATGAAATCGGGCATGATTGACTCCTATTGCGCGACCGCGAAAGGGATATAGAAGCAATCACCATAAGGGCGCCATTCCGAGTTTGGCGTCGCCCTATAAGGAATTCATAAAGGCGACCGCCATGTTGTCGCGCGCGGTAAAATTGCACGTCATCGAGCAATCATGGAAGAACGCGCGGTTCGCGGCGAGACGTTCGTCATCTCTGATAGTTGCCCGCGAGCAGCGAACTCTAATTCCTGCTCGCGCAGGGGCAATTATGCACTTGACTTAGCAACAAAGCGTGAGCTAGATAATGGGCGACAGGCCGGCGACAGAGTGCGAAGTTGACGAGAAGGAAATCGAGATCACGCCCGATATGATCGCGGCGGGGAGGGATGTTATTTCGAGCGTCTGGCTTGATTTTACTGGTCCGTTGGGAGCGTCGTTATGGGATTCAACTCTGACGCGTGCCTATCTGGCAATGAGGGAAGCTCGGCTAAAATCGCATCCTTAATTAAATAAAAAGCGTCAGTAGCGGCTTTTATTCTCCTAAGTTCTTCCTTGAGAGCATCTGTAGTTATCGGTTTAGCCGCTATCGTGAGTTTTTTTGGTGCGGTAATTTCGAGCCTGCCTAAAATGCTTGGAATTTCCAACGAATTAAGCCATGGATCGTGAATGACGCGGTTTCTTAGTTCATTGGGAGCGCGAGCATCGTCGGCAAATTTGTTCACCCGCGAAATGAGTTTCTCACTGCACTTTCTGACTTTCATTAGTGCAAGAAGCGCGGACAGTCGCGTGTGAAGAGATGTCAGTTGCGACGTGATGCAGGCGCCATATGCCTGCGGCGTGTTGGCGAGCGCCCAAATCGTTTGATTGATGCCGTATTCAAGGCTGGACCAATTGGTTACAATGCGCGCGATCAACTCCGCGTATTCTGGCGGGAAAACAAGATCGCTAGGCGGTTGAGTTGGTTCGGCCATGAGGACGCCCTCTAATGCAGGATGAAAAAGAAACGCAGCAGTTGGAAAGCGAGACGCTAAAGCGTCTTCTCTCGACGCCGCCCCAACCTAAGATAAAAAAGGACGCCAGCGCGAGTCCGAAAAAGCGCGGGCGCCCGGCGAAGGCGAAAACGAGTTCAGAGCATAGCTGACTACAGCCTGCATATGCTCTGCGCTGCAAAGCAAAGAGGCCCGCATGAAAGACCCTAATCCGCGTTTGAACACGGTAAAGCTCGCTATTCGGCTTCTTCTGGCAGCGGCCAACCCATGGTCTGGAATGTCTCGCGAAGCTGTGAAAAGAGGACCATGGCAACCGATTGATCCATATGGATGGCCACGGTGGTGGCCGGCAGGTGCTCTGGAGCGCGTATCATTGGATCAGGCAAAAGTGATGCGACAAGTTCAACCTTTTGATCATCGCGCACGGTAACTTTAAAAGAGCCGACCGCGCGGTCTGGCCGCAAGTTCTCTCCATATGCAAGGGCTGTTTCGTTCCCGAATCCCATCTGAACTCCCCATCAATCTGTTTTGATCGCACGCTTCTCCCGACGCCGTGCGCTTCGCGCCTTCTGTTTAATCGTCTTCGGTTCAACGAGGCTGGTTATACATTAGCCGCTTGCCTTCGGCGCCCTTGAGCGCACGAGCGGCGCGCTCTGTGTCTTCGACGCCGAGCTTCGAACGGTTGTTATGACGGAAATCAAACTCCGCGAGATAGCGATGCAAGTGAGCCTCGCTAACGCTGTGATACGTTCCGATGATCCCACGCTTGAGGATCGAAAAGAACGCCTCCGCCGTGTTCGTATGGGCGAAGCCGCCAAGGCGCGCGTATTCGTTGGCGCTGTGGTTCACGGAAAGGTGGTTGGCGAACTCCTTGCCGATCTTCGGATACAGAGTATCCATCCGGCGTAGCACGCAGGCGGCCGGATTTAGCGCGATCTCCTAGCCAATATTGTCGGATCGTCTTTGTGGATTTTGATCAGATCGATCAGGTTTTCGATGCCGAAGTC
>Ga0302140_10005363_pt1 | contig 16200 bp, 6 predicted proteins | sample I_Bog_E1_1_FD_202095 | JGI IMG/M metagenome (GOLD analysis project Ga0302140, IMG submission 202095) | Peat permafrost microbial communities from Stordalen Mire near Abisko, Sweden - I_Bog_E1_1 | ecosystem: Environmental > Terrestrial > Soil > Wetlands > Peat | place: Sweden: Abisko, Stordalen... | reverse complement strand
AGCAAAAACAACAGCAAAAACAACAGCAACAGCAAAAACAACAGCAACAGCAAAAACAACAGCAACAGCAAAAACAACAGCAACAGCAAAAACAACAGCAACAGCAACAGCAAAAACAAAAACGCCACTAAGGAAAAAACAAATGCAAATGCAAAAACAAAGACAAAAACCTTGACAATACCAGCCGTCTCATAGAAGCCGGCCGGGAGGTCGGCGCTACAGTATCATGCGCTCAGTTTTATGCGCGGCGGGCTGGCAGTGCCGGGTGGGGGACTGACAAGAATAGAGCGTCGTTGTTTCCCGTCCTTTGTGCAAAGAACACACAAAGGACGGGGCATCCTATACAGTATTTTCGAGTGGTTTAGGGCACTTACATAGTATTCAGTCACCGGATCAATCAAGGCGAACGAGAGCCGAGCGATCTCCCAAAATACTTCGTTGATTTTCCAATAACCCTCGTTGATTTCCGAAAAACCTTCCTCAGTTCTGGCGCGGCAGCACGATGTCGGTGATGGTGTAGGGCGGAATGGTGACGTCCAACTCGTTGCCGGTTGCGGTGAAGGGAGAGATGGCCAGCGGAGCGCCCGTGCTGAACTGCGCTGAACCGTAATCGAAGCGCTTTCCCGCAGCGCCGATGCTGCCATTCTTGAAGGTCACCTTGACTGTGGCGGGCGACTTGGGGTCTTTGTTGACGAGCATGATTCCGAGGTAGCCGTCGCGGCGGAAGGCGGCATGAGCGCCGACCAGATCGTTGCTGGAAGTGACGTCGAGCAGTGCGTCGCCGGGGTTGTGCGCCATGATGTGCAGCATTTGAAAGCCGTAGAAGGCGGGACCGGACTTCTTGTGGTCGGCGGAGAGCATAGAGTCGCCGTACATCTCATTCCAACTGATATTCAAGGTGCGGGATTCAATCAGCGTGGTGTAGAAATCGGCGATCCAGAGGGCTTTGACCTCGGGGTGGTCGATCTTGGCCCAAGGGGCGATGCCGGCTGGCGCAAAGACCAGCGGCAGAGTGTGGCCTTTGGGGCAATAGGAGCTGTAGTCGTTGAGCATGGCGGTGACGAGGGTGTTGAACTGGCCTTTGGAACTGGCGAGGAGATCGGCTTCGTTCAGAGTCTTGTAGTCGGGCGGAAGCATGGGCGACAGGGACCATTCGAGGGTGGCAAAGTCCAGGCTGGCGCAGGCACCCTTCAATACATCCCTGTTCCACCCGATGCTCCAGAGCACGGCTGCCCAGGCGGTGGTGTCAGCGTGTTCGCCGGTGGAGTCCCAATAGGTTTTGTTGCGCAGGCTGGGATCGGGCGGGTTGGTGAGCGCGGTTCCGATCTGGATGGAGGGATCTACGGCCTTCATGGCTTTGGCGAAGGCGATCAGATTCTGCGCATAAGCGGAGGGCGAGAGCTTGACGTCGCCCTTGAGCTTGGCGAAGTCCTTGAGAGCGGCGGGCGCGGGGCCGTGGAGATCGGGATTGCCGGTGTGATCGCTGCCGTAGTAGCCATCGTTGTAGACCTCATCGCCGATCTGCCAGAGCTTGAAGCCGAAGGGGCGGGGATGCTGGATGCGGAGAAAGTTCAGGCCGTCGTCGCTGGGGAGCGGAGCCTGACTGCGGAGAGTGGCCCAGTAGCCGACGGTCTGCCAATCCTGTCCAGAGGCGTCTTTGCCGAGCGTCAGGGTGCTGGCGGGGTCTCCGTTGGCGTAAGCGACCCAGGCCGCGGCTTCGGCAGGCTCTCCACCGCCGTTGCCGTCGAAGTTGGTTCCGTAGTTGACGACAATGATGGCCTGGCCGAGCTTCTCAGCCAACTGCGCGAAGCCGGGGAAGGTGGCCTCCGGGGCAAAGTAGCCGACCTCAGCGCCTTTGTAGCGGGTGGTGGTTTTGGTGGACCAATGGTAGAGATCCGCGACGCCGTGGTTTCCAGGAAAGCGGGCCACGGAGATCCCCGCCGAGCGCAGGTAGGGCACGCCAGCCTGATTGAAGGAGTTGCCGTCGAATGTGGAAGCCGGCACTCCAAGGGATGTGTCGGTCAAAACGCTCAGGCCTTTGCTGAAGTCAATGGAGACATTGGCGCGGGTTTGGCCGAAGGCCGGGCTTGCAAGCAGGAGGCATAGAATGCCCATGAGCAGAGCCATCCCCCTGGAGTGATTCATCGGTTGCATTGTTTCAATTGTCGTGAGATTTTTCATCCTTGTCCCTTCCATTGTTCCAGCAAGCTCGGGCCTGGAAGCCTGTTTCTTGATCGAGGCAATCATAGCAAAGAGAGGTTTACTCTGGCATCGGGAACGAAAACTTCGATTTTCAGAGCGGCTGAGGAGTTTGAAGGCATATTCTGTTGGATGGGACGGCCAGGTCCATGACCGCGAGATTTTTTGCTTCCCACCCTAGCGACAAAAACAAGTACGTCGCGAGGGTGGGGCACCCGTAGTTATCCACATCAAAAGGCAGAAAACCAAGCCCGTTCTTTGGTAGCCGATTTCGACTGATTTTTTCAACAAGGAATGCAGCAATATGACGTTACAACAGCACGCTCATTGTTCACGAAACTTCTTCTCCTGGCGCGCCGGGAGCGCGTGGCTGGCGCTGATGTTTTTCGCCGCATCGCTTTGGGGGCAGAAGACAGCTCAGGTGAAGATCGACCTCAAAACGGCGGTGGCGGAAGTGCCCGCCGCCGGTTATGGCGTTCACACCAGCGTCTATGACAACAACTTCACCCCGGCGGACTTGGTGGCGAAGCTGAAGACGGCGGGCGTGACCGCGCTGCGCTTTCCGGGCGGCTCGTACTCGGATATTTATCACTGGAAGACCCACTCGCGCACGGCCGGGTCGGAGATTTATATCAATTCCAACGATACCTTCGACAACTTCATGACCAAGGACGTTCTTCCCGCCGGAGCGCAGGCGGTGATTACGGTGAACTACGGCTCCAATGCGGCGGGAACGGGCGGCGGTGATCCGGCTGAGGCCGCTGATTGGGTGCGCTACGCCAACATCGAGAAGGGCTGGAAGATCCGCTACTGGGAGATCGGCAACGAGATTGGCGGCAATGGCTTCTTTGGCACGGAGTGGGAATACGATCTTCATGCGCCTAACCCGAAAGGCCCCAACCGCAAGGGCAATTCGGCGCTCTCACAGGCCGCCTACGGCAGGAATTCGCTGGAGTTTATCCGCGCGATGAAGGCGGTTGATCCCGGGATCAAGATCGGCGTGGGCGTGGATATGCCGGACAGCAACCCCGGAAGCGGCAACGAAGCGTTGCTGAAGGAAGTGAAGGACAAGATCGATTTCGCGATTGTTCACTGGTATCCGAAGACCAGCGGGACCGATTTGACGGTGACCGACGAGATCAAGCCGCAGGTGGCAGCGCTGCGCGATCAGATTGCCAAGTTCTGCGGTCCGGCGCTGAAGAGCATTCCCATTGCAGTGACCGAGACCAACGGTGGCGGCAGCGGCGCGTCGGCGGCAATCTTTGCCACCGATACCTATCTGACCTGGTTTGAGGCGGGTGCGTTCAACGTCGATTGGCTGGAGTTGCACTCCGGCTTTCTCTCCGAAGATGTGAAAGAGGTTCCGAACGAAACGCCGGCCGAGCCGTATTACGGAATGCAGATGGCCTCGACGGCGGCGCGACCGGGCGATCTGCTGGTGGCGGCGGAGTCCAGTTCGCCGATGCTGAGCGCACACGCGGTGAAGCGCAAAGGCGGCGGCGTGGCGGTGGTGCTGATCAACAAGCACCCGAATCAGCCTTACCTGGTGAATGTGACGATGCCGGATGCTCCGGCTGCCTCGACCGGCACGCGCTACGACTTTGGGCGCGCCAACTTTGGATTGAATGGCGCCTGGGCGGCTTCAGGACCGGCAGTGAGCACGATGGAGGGATTGGGAAAGAGCTTTTCGGTAACGGTTCCAGCGACCTCGGAGACGGTGCTGATTTTTCCCGGCAAGTAAAACGCGAATGTCGTGACCATGTGAACATATAATCTCCCGGGTCTCAAAATCGAGACCCGGGGCACCCAATGTACGTGGTTATGATTACCAAATCAAGCGGTCAGAGACCTACTCCGACTCGTCAAAGACTTCAATGCCGGAGACGGTGGCGTTGTTCTGAATTGGCTCGAAGGTGAGATTCAGCTTGCCTTGCGCCGAGGGCTTCAGGTGATTGAAGGTCTTGGTGAGGGCGTGCAAGCTGCCCGCTTCCTTGAAGATGTCAAAGTTGTCCAGCAGCGTCTCGCCATTGCAGATGACCTTGAAGAGGCGGCTTCCCGTGCCGCCGACGCCGGATGCGTGTGGCCCAAAGTAGAACTCGGCAAAGTGAAGCACCACGGTGTAGCGGTCGCGCGTGTCCACGGGAATCGCGTAGGAGAAGTGCCCGTAGCGTTCGCCGGAAAACAGATTCGGGTCGGGTGATCCCGTGGTTTGCTGCCGTTGTGTAGACTCGTGGCCGTTCATGAAGTAATTGTCGGGATGCCAGAAATTGCCGTCGTGGTCGGTAAAAGGCGTAGGTTGCGTCACGAGGCGGACGGGAAGCTGCTTATGTGGAATTCCGGGCAAGACCGCCAGCGCATTGAGTACGGGAACGCCGCGCTCGCTGGTGAAGGAGAGATGCAGGAATCCGTCTTTGTCTGGGGAGATGTCGCGGAAGACGCGTTCGTCGGCGATATTCTCTCCCAGAGCATCCGAATTGATCTCGAAGCCGCCCAGAACCATCGTTCCATTGATCCGCACTGTGAAACTGGACGGAGCGTCGGTGGTTCGATCCGTGGTTACGAAGTAGAGATGCAGTTCGTAGACACCGGGCTTGAGGGGGATGTCGTAAGCGAAATCGCCGTCTCTCCACTGCTCAAAAAGCAGCGGGTCGCTCGTTCTGGCCAGGAAGCTGGTGGGGTGGGAATAGGTTCCGCCGCCGTGATAGTACTGATCGGCTAACCAAAGGGCACCGGCGCTGTCCATCTGAGGACGGCCGTAATAGCCGGCAATCACGCGGATCGGCTGAGGATCGGAGGAGGAAGCTCCGGCTGGAACGGCGGAGGGCGGAGGAGGAGCCGATCCGGCACTGACGCCGCTGGTAGGTGCAGAGCGACGGGAGATCAGGTAGATTCCTGAAACGGCGATCAGCAGTATCGCGGCCAGAAGCGGGTAGAACCAGCGGGCACGCTGGAGACGGCCTAGAATTTGATGGACGCGCGGACGATCCGGCGATTCTGCTTTGATTTCCGTAGTCGCATCCGTGATACTGTCCAGTTGTCCGGTGGGCAGGCCGGAGGAGGACGAAGCGAGAATATTCTGGCGGGTAAAGACGGGGACGTAAGTTCCTGAAGGGATTACTAGTTGGACAGGATGATCTCGGCCTTCGTTCTCATAGAACTCCTTTAGCCGCTTGCGGAGACGGTGGGCCTCGACACGGGCGATTGCGTCCTCACCGGCGTCAAAGACCGTTTTGGAACGCTCAAATACCTCGGTAGCGATGTTGTACTCGTGAAGCTGGTCGATCTCTCCCTGAAAGTACTTCTCGCTCAGGTAGCGCACCAGCCGTACCAGGCGGGGAGATCGGGAAAGAGCCGCAGCAACCGCCTCGAGTTCGGCAAGCTCCTCATCGCGAAATGCAGGATCTGAGTGTCCTGACATAATCACCAACCTCAGTAGAACAAATGCGTCAAGCGTGTGCAACGCTATGATACGTGGCCGTTGTACAGCATTGCAACCCGGAAACCTGCGAAAACGCACTCTTCTATTAATTATTTTGTAATCAATCTTGTACGCCTTGTACCTGACGCGTACAAAAGGCTGGCAACAAGAGGGTACAAGATTAACCTTTCGCGTCGCGTTAGAAAAACTTAGGGTGTTGCAATTAGCAGTCATGAGACTTCAAAGAAGTTAATCCTGCTGGGATGGCCCTTGAGTACTACAGTTGAAGGGGCTGGCTGGCGGGAGTCCGGATGATGGCGTGAATCTTTATCCGGACTGGCGGCTGTGGGTTGTTATCAGCGATGGGAAATGAGACCAAGATGGGCATTGGAGCAGGGAGCGTTCGGATTCCATTTGGAGTCGGCTCGACTCTTCCCGTTGTTTTTTATGTCCGGCTTGGGTGTCCGTTATGTGGTGCCAATTGTTCAGGATGAATGAGCTGGGGTTGCCTGCCGAAGATCTCTTTCGCGGGTTTTTTCTGTTTTGGTAAGAAAATTGGCAAGAAAATCGAATTCAGGCATTGAGCCGGGAGTAATGGCTCTCAAATTTGGAGGCGTACTTTGTTGAAATCAATGATTCAGTCTCTCCGCACTCAGGTCGCACAGTCTTGGACGCAAAAACGGCTGTGGCGCGCCATCACCTGGAGCGCTGTCATGCTGCTGCTGATTCCGGCGGCTTTTGCGCAGACAGCCTCATCTATCTCCGGCACGGTTCAGGATACCGCCAACGCCTTGGTGCCGGGCGCGAAGGTCGTTTTGACCAACGAAGGCAACAAGGCGGAACGCACGGCGAGCAGCAATGGCACGGGGTTCTTCAACTTTGTGGCGGTTGCGCCGGGCACATATACCGTCAAGATCGTTAAAGCAGGATTTGAAGCCTGGAGCGTGACGGGCATCGAAGTGCATCCGGGAGACAGCCTGACGGTTCCCAAGATCAAGCTGGAGATTGGCGTGGTCACGCAGTCGGTGACGGTTACGGCCGATGTTGCGGGCGTCACGCTGAACTCCGGCGAACACAGCACGCTCATCACTTCAGCCCAGATCAGCCGACTCTCGACCGTCGGTCGCGATGCGAATGAGTTGATCTCGATGCTGCCTGGATTCTCCGTCATCAATACGGGCGGTGTCGATAACGTGGGTGCGGACTACCAGACGATGGGCTTTGGCAGCGGCAACCTGAACAGCTTCTCAGCGAATGGCTCAGCGCCGCAACAAGGGGCGGTCAACGTCACTTCTGATGGCGCCAACCTCATCGATCCGGGCGACATGGGCGGCCAGATATCCAACGTCAACATGGAGCAGGTGCAGGAGGTCAAGGTCCAGACCTCGAACTTCGGTGCCGACCAGGCGAAAGGCCCGATCGTTATCAGCGCGGTAGGCAAGTCGGGAGGTTCCTCGTATCACGGTTCGATTTATGGCCTTTATCGGAATTACGGACTCAATTCCAATGAGTGGGTTTCAAAAAAGGATGGGGTTCCGCGCGCGGAAACAAAATATCTCTATCCAGGCGGCAACTTTGGCGGTCCCGTCCTGATTCCCGGAACGCACTTCAATCAGAGCAAGCGCCTGGTTTTCTGGGCCGGCTATGAATACTACCGGCAAGATAATTTAAACGGTCTGGAAACGGCGTACGTGCCGTTCAATGGCAAGGCAAACGTGCTTGATCCCACCGGCTCCCTCAATATGTTAGCCGGCGACTTTAAGGAAGCCACGATTGCCCAATCCCTTAATTTGGATCCGACTCTCCTCGCGGCCAATTGCGACATCACCTCTCAGCCCACTACCTCCACTTCAACGGTGTGGCAAACCTACCTCAATGTCGCCGGCGTCTGCGCTCAGCCCGGCAACTCCAATGATTATGATGTAGCCGACAAGTCCATCATCGATGGAAAAATTCTAAACTTTGACCCCGGCGTTGCCGCATATACCAAGTTCTGGCCGACGCCCAACCATATTCCCAGGCCTGTTCTCAAAGCGGATGGAAGTACAGCGGCGGCAACCGAGGGCTTCAACTGGGTGAATAACAACGTCGGCACTTCCAATGGCTTCCAACTTCACAGCCGTGTGGATGACAACATCTCCGACAGCCTCAAACTCTATGTCACGTACAACTGGGAGAAGGTCAATTCCACCAATACGGAGAGCAGTTCCTATGACTACAGCGTAGGGTCCAACATCCCGCTTCCGACAGCGTTCGATTCGCATACAGGGGCGCAGTATCTGACGCTTAATGTGGTCAAGACGATAGGCACTTCGCTCACCAATGAATTAACTGCCTCCACTGTGTATTTCAAAGAGCCGGCACAGTACGAAGATCGCTCAAAGGTGGAGGATGGAGGCACACCGTGGGCAGCCGCCGGTTACAGCGGTGGCGTTACGCCGCAACTCATGTATGGGAGCGGCACCAAGAATCAAAAGCTCTCCCAGACCTTTCTGCCGCAAGTCGGTGGATGGGAGACCGGGGTGGTTAATGTCCCGAGTTTTGCCGCGGCGTACGTACCGGCTGATACGGGTCAATTCATCAACAAGTACTCGTGGAACGTGACCGACAACGTGACCAAGGTCTTCAAGACGCATTCGGTCAAGGCGGGATTCTACGCCGAACAGACGGCCAATAACTCCTCGACTTTGGGCAGCGCGGAGAACGGCTACGCGAATTATATGCACTGGGGTAGTTGCTATGTGAATGAGACTACTCCAACGCTATCAGGAAAGCCGGACCAAATCCAGACCGGGAATGAGATAACTCAATTTCTAGAGGGATGTCCTCTGGGCTATACCCAGACCAATACCGACCCCAACAACAATCTTCGCTTTACCTCGATCGAGGGCTATGTGACCGACGAGTGGAAGGTGAATTCGAAGTTGACCGTGACGGCGGGTATCCGCCTCTCGCACCTCACTCCCTGGACGGACCGGCATGGTGTGGGAATTGCGGTATGGGAGCCTTCGCAACTGACGCCAGGCGTGTTTCTACCTATGACGAGCGATCCAAATACCTGGAAGGGATTCAGTTGGCACCAGAAGGACCCCAGCATCCCGGTGGCCGGCGTTCCGACGCGGGCGCTCTTCTACTCACCCCGCTTCTCGCTTGCCTATGATCTGCGCGGCAATGGCAAGACCGTAATCCGTGGCGGATGGGGTGTTTACCATTTCCACGACAGCGCATCCTATGTAGCGGGAGGCAGTACCCCCCTCGGACTGATGGGCTGGTCGATGGGCAGCACCGGATCGGGTAATTGCACCTATGCGCAGATGTTCACGTCAACACACGTTCCCTGCGGAGCATACCAAACTGGATCGTACAGCAACGCGCAGACCTACCTGGGGCCGTCGGCGTTCTCAGAATCCGCGAACGATCCTCACGATGACCGGATGCCGGTGACTTACACCTACAACTTCACGCTGGACCAGAACTTGCCTGGGAAGATGACAGTCGAATTGGCCTACGTGGGGAACCAGAGTTCCAGCCTCTCGACTCTGGGCAGCCTGCAAAACCAGAACGTCATTCCTATTGGCGCATATTACGGGCCTGATCCGTGCACCGGAACGGGCTGTCAGGATGGAGGAAGCCAACAGATAGTCTCAATTACCAACATTCCCAACAACGGCTCCGACTTCCGCCCCTATCCGAATTACACGCAAATCAACGTTCCCACTCACAAGGCGTGGGCCAACTACAACGGCTTGCAGGCATCGTTGAACAAGCAGGCCGGAGGCCTGATCTTTGGCGCCAACTATACCTGGTCGAAGACCCTGGCGGTTCGCGGCAACTGGGATACGGGTTCCGTAGGTGACCCGATCGACATGAGTCACGATTATGGAATTACATCCTTCAATCGGCCCCAGGTCGTAAGTGGTCACTATTCCTGGCAAGAGGGAACCAAAATTCACGGCAACCGAATTTTGGGTCAAGCTCTGAACGGATGGGAAGTGTCGGGGGTTATCACGCTACAGTCCGGGCCGGATCTTCCGGTGATGAGCGGCAACAATTTTGGACTGGGCGGCACCGCGACCTACTACGACTCTCTCAGCGATGGGAGCCTGGATAAGATAACTACTGGGATCGGCAACAGCACATGGCTTGGCACGGGGGATTACGCCTTGCAGCCAACCGTGACCTGCAATCCGCGCAATAATCTGAAAAAGGATCAGTTCGTGAATGGAAACTGCTTCGGCATCCCTGCCCAGGGAACGGAAGGTGTGTGGAACCTTCCTTACATACCCGGACCGAAGTTCTTCAAGTGGGATATGTCGGTTTACAAGGATTTCAAGATCAGTAACCGGCAGAACCTACAGTTCCACGGGTCCGGATTCAATTTCCTCAACCATCCCATCACCTCCTTCAGCGGGTCGGATCCATCCAATCCTCTGAATCTCCAGGTGGGAGATGCGAATACATCTCACTACACTTCGTTGCAGGATGCGTTGAACGGTGTCGCGGTAGTGAATCCCAACATCTTTGGTGGGACCATCTACAAGCATGGCCAGCGCATCATCGAATTCGGCTTCAAGTACGACTTCTAACCGCATGGGCAGGGGGCGCGGGTTGAATTGCGCCCACTGCGTACGGCACGGATGAGATTGGGGCGACGGAGCGTGCAAGGCCGGTAGCCGGAACAGGAAACACAAGCAACACGCGGCAGAGAGCCGCACTTTGGAGGCTTGAGATGTTAAGCAATAATTGGATGAAGAGTTGGACGCGTCAAGCTATCGAGCTGATGACGATTGTGGCGCTGACTCTATTTGCCGTGGAGGCTGGCGCGAGCGTGCCGACGGTAGTAGTTTACAGCCATACGACGGTTTCTTCAACGGGGCTGGGTAGCAGCCAGAACAGCATAGCCCTGGATGCCTGCGGCAATATGTATACCATCCAGCAGGGAACCGGTAACGTCTATGAGACGCCGGTAGGAGGCGGCGCAGCGCAACTATTATACACGGGCTTTGCACCTAGTTGGTCCGGCGATATTCTCATCTATATCAACCCAGCGAAGACCTACGCGTTCATTTCCGAGGGCTTTGGCGGCTCGTCCCAGGTTGCCAGGATTCCCATCACGAACTGCTCCCTGCAGACCGGCCAATTGACAAGTGTTACCAACGGCTTCAGTAATGGATGGACGGCCTCGGGAGCTGTCACAACGGACGCGGCGGGAGATATATTTTACTCGAATTGGGCTGGTAATGGTATCATCGAAACATCCGCCGATCTGAATACGCAAACGAAATTGTTAGCGGGTTTGAGCGCCCTTCCCACAGGGTTGGCAGTCGATTCCCAAAACAATCTTTACTATGCCATAGGCAGCAGTATCTATGAACTGACCTATAGCGGCGGTGCGTACAGCACGACCCCCATTACCTTCAGTACAGGTTATATCTCGGTGGTTGGCCTCACCTTTGATGGTGCGGGAAATCTGTATGTAACTGATGCCGGCACGCAGTACGCTAACGATGGCGCCATATTGGTCATTCCGAATGAGACCAATGGCAGCACGGCAGCTCTGAACCCGAGCGATCAGTACACCGCCGCTGGTGGTCCGGCTAACTCATGGTCCCCCGTTATTTCTTTGAACTTGTCAGCAGCCGTGGCATTAGATGGACAAGGCAATATCTACTATGAGATTGGGGATTCGACGATTAATAAATTTATCGTCGGAAAAGTTAATTTTGGATCGTTAACGATTGGCAACACGTCAACGGCAACCATCTATGCTGAATTCAATGCCTCCGTAACACCCGCAGCAATCAAAATAATCTCCAACAACGGGGCGTTCAAGATTACGGGGGGTACTTGCGCAGCATCAACAAGCTATACGGCTGGCGAAATATGCACCATAACGGCCAGCTTTACTCCTGGGATTCCCGGCGTCGCCGAATCAGCACTTACGCTGACAGACTCCTCCGGCGATGTGTTGGGTTCGGCCTTTCTTTCTGGTACAGGCATCGGCGCCGGACTCACGATTGATCCAGGAACTCTCAATACTTCCTTTGGCAGCGGCTACACTGCACCGGCAGGCGCGGCTGTCGACAATCTAGGCAATGTCTTCTTTGCCGACTCAAGCCAGAATGTGGTTCTGGAAGTGCCAGCAGGGGCATCCGCATCAGCGGCGGTTCCTCTGGGCAGCGGCCTCAAAGCTCCCAATGGCGTAGCGGTAGACGGTGCGGGCAATGTCTATGTCGCAGACACTGGCAATAGCCAGATCGTGGAGATTCCGGTTGTCAACGGCGCACTCAGCACCTCCGCGCAGACAACTCTGATCTCCAGCAGTACTGTCGTGGCCGGTTCGGCGCTGAGCAATCCCGCTGGGATCGCTGTCGATAGCCTAGGTAATCTCTATATCGCCGATTCAGGCAACAAGCGCGTTGTCTACGTGCCTTATGCCGACAGTTTGGTGCTTTCGTTTGCGACCACTCTCGGTTCAGGCATGAGCAGTCCCTCGGCGATTACCGTGGATGCATCGGGGAATGTGTATGTTGCTGATGAGGGTAATGGCGATGTCTACGAATTGACCGCTCCGCTGAGTGCAGGCGCTCAGGCGACGGTTGCATCTGGTTACAACAAACCGTCGGGCTTGGCGGTAGACGCTTCAGGCGCTCTTTTCGTTGTCGATCAAGGAAATCAGGCGATCTGGCGTGTGCCCAACATCTCCGGAAACCTGACACAGGCCAGCGCCGTCAATGTTGTCGGTCAACTCGATCCCTCGACCGAATCACAGATTGTCAAGGATCCCTACGGCGTGGCGATCGATTCCATTGGCAACCTCTATGTAAGCGACAATAAGAATGCCACCGTTTACCAAGTCAATCGCATTGCGGGCACACAGTTTCTCGGTTATTGGAATCCGGGTTCTACAAGTACAGATGGGTCCGTAAGTCTGGAGAGTTCAGGAAACGCCGCTTTAACGCTCAATTCCCCGTTCTATTCGCTTTCGGGAGATACCGCGGAGTTTACGGCACTTACCTCGGAGACAAACGCCTGCGCCAGTGGATCAGTGGCCAGCGGATCAAGCTGCAGCCTGGAAGCGACGTTTACGCCCGCCGCGCTAACATCGAATTCCGAAATTTATACTCTTAGCAGCAATGCCGCCAACTCGACAAGTCAACAGGTTACGTTCAGCGGAACGGGGCTCCCTACAGCTGCCACAACGACAGCCGTGGCTATTACCTCGCCAACCGGTGCCATCTCTTATGACCAGTCTGTAACAGTCCAAGTTACCGTGGCATCGGTGGATTCATCGAACGGTATCCCATCCGGCAAAGTGCAGTTCCTTTTGGATGGCAGTGTCAAGCAAACTGTCGTATTGGACAACAAAGGAACGGCAAGCTATACCTTCCCGGGCGGCCCCCTTATTCCTGGAGGGAGCCAAGCGTTTTCAGCGGTTTACCTGGGAGCAATAACGCCTAATTTCGCGTACTCGCAGAGTACTTCGGCTCCGCTCAACGTCACAGTGCAGACGGTTGCAACCAGCAATACGCTTTCCTTTGCGACGGCCTTCATCAACCCGGCTAGCCAAGCGGCGGGCACCTCAATCACCTTTACCGCAACAATAACATCGACCTTTGCTGGTACTCCTACCGGGAAGGTTACATTTGTTGTCACCGACGCGGCTGGCGGAACTCCTGTTTCGTTGCCCGTTTTGATTGGGTCGACCAATGGAGGCGTGGCCACTGCTACATATACGCTGCCAGCGCCCATTTCCAGCGTTTATGACGTGATCTCGGTGGTGGCTACATATAGCGGCGACGCGAACTTTGCGGGATCGACCTCAGCGGTGGAAACATTCAATCTAGCTCCCACATTCTCTTCTTCACCTGGCTCCGTGTCATTGACTGCCAGCGGCACATCCATCACCAGCGGGATTTCTTCTGGTGGCAATATCACCTTCACGCCGACGTCGCAGGGCGGCTGGAATGGTCTTGTTGGCTTTAGCTGCCTTGCATCGTCCCTGCCGGAGTATACACAATGCGTTTGGTCTCCTGGACAAGTTCAGCTTGGACCCAGCACGACCGGCAAAGTCGCGTACCAGCCGACAGTCACCTTGAGCATTGCCATCAATCAGCCTCCGCAAACACCCACCGCCAGCAAGCTGGTTTGGTGGATCGGCGGCCTGACCGGGCTGGTACTCCTATTTGCCCGTCGCCGCTGGATGCGCAAAGGCTTGGCTTCGTTCGCGATGCTGGTAGGTGTGATTCTGCTGGGCGTCTCGGCAACCGGACTGACGGCCTGCAACAACACTGACAACATTCCGTTCGCCTCCCCCATTGGCAGCAAAACGATCACGGTGCTTGTCTCCTCCGATCCGTTTTCATCTCCTCCTACGTTCTCTACTCCCATACCGTCAACCAAGCCTTGCGGTATCAATCCGACGACCAATCTGCACGATTCTACCTTGGCTCCCTGCACACAACAGACCTACCAGGTCAACGTTTCGGTGCAATAGCAACAGCAACCCGCACAACAACGGCCCGGAGCGCATACGCGATCCGGGCCGTTTTCAATTTCTATTCGCTCATGTTGGATTGGATGAGTCTTATGTAACTCAGAAGTTCTTTGAGTAATATGAAATCAACGCAATCCTGTGTGCAGGTTGGCAATGAGCACTTCCAGGCAATTCCGGCGGGATTTTCTTGAAGGACAGATTGTTGTCCTCGTGGAAGTGGGCGCAACGGATCTGCTGGCGCGTTGCTTTCCATGTCCGATGAGTTATGCCGCACTTACACATTCCGAGCGAACTGCCCGCTGAGGTAGTCCCAATTGATCACCTGAAAGAAGGCCTTCACGTACTCGACGCGGCGATTTTGATACTTCAGGTAGTAGGCGTGCTCCCAAATGTCGACGGTCAGAACGGGCTTGTGATTTGCGGCGAGGGGGGTGTCCTGGTTGGGGGTGATTTCGATTGCAAGTGTACCGTCGGGCAGCTTCACCAGCCATGCCCAGCCGCTGCCAAAGACGCCCATCGCCGCCGCGGTCAGCTTTTCTTGAAAGCTGGAGAGTGAGCCAAACTTCAGGTCGATGGCCTTGGCCAGCTCACCGATGGGCGCAGTCGCCGATCCGGTTTTGGCTTTGCCCAACGTCGGCCACCAGAAGGAGTGATTGGCGTGGCCTCCGCCCTGGTTGCGCACAGCGGCGCGGGCCGACTCCGGCCAGGAGTTCAGGTTACTGACCAGCTCCTCTACGGTCTTTCCGGCCAACTCCGGATGCGCGGTCACGGCGGCGTTGAGATTATTCACGTAAGCCTGATGGTGTTTGTCGTGGTGCAGATGCATCGTCTCTGCATCGAAGTAGGGTTCCAGCGCATCGTAGGCGTAGGGGAGCGGCGGCAGCATGAAGGGGCCGACGGGCGGCGTGGGAGCCATTGCGGCCTGACTAGCGGAGAGAGCCTGCGCTCTCAGAGTTTCGGTCAGCAGCAGCGCGCTTGCCACGCCGCCGAGGTGCTTGATTGCGGTTCTGCGGTTCATGATGGGGAAACCTCCATAGGGTTCGATGCGTGCGGGCTGGAAAAATCTGCGAAAAAAGAGTTTTATCCAAAACGCGAACGGGGCGGCGGCTTGATAGCCACCGCCCCGTCCTGCTGCTTGGTTGGTTTTACTGCGCCATAAAGTTGGAATCAGTGTAGGACCAGACTCCGTTGACGTTGGTCCAGAGGCGGGCGTAGATCGTCCCCTTCGGCAGTTTGCCAGCCGTAACGGTGGTTGCTGTTGTGTGAGCGTCCAGCAGGTTGCCCCCGCCTTGGCTCGTGCCCAGGTAGAGGGTATAGCCGGTGACTCCGCCAACCGGTGCCCAAGTGAAGGTTTGGCCAGCAGCGGCAGTAATTGTCGCGCCTGCCGCAGGTGAGGTCAGCGCGGCCGGAGCGGCTGCCGTGAAGGTGGAATCAGTGTACTTCCACACGCCATTGAAGTTGGTCCAGAGACGGGCGTAGATGGTCTCGCCGTTGATCGGCAGGCTGCCGGTGGTGACGGTGGTGTTCGTGGTGTGAGCGTCCAGCAGGTTGCCCCCGCCTGCGCTCGTGCCCAGGCAAAGGGTGTAGCCGGTGGCCCCAGTGACCGGTGCCCAGGTGAAGACTTGGCCCGTTGCAGCCAGCGCCGTGCCCTGCGTCGGTGACGCCAGCGTGGCTGCCGTGGCTGGGTTATAGACGTAGTCGATGTACTGCGCCCAGCTTCCGTTGATGTGCGAATAGAGGCGCGCGTAGATCGGCAGGCCGTTCACGGGCAGGCCGGTGACGCTGGCCGAAGTGGCCGTCGTCGATGTGCCGCTGTAGAGGTCGTGCGAGCCGGGGTTGGTGGCGCTTAGGGCCAGGATGTAGCCGCTGACGCCGCTGCCCGCCGACCACTGGAAAGTAGCGCTGGAACTGGTGAGCGTGCTGCCCGGCGCGGGCGAGGTCAGCGCGGCCAGAACCGGTGTGCCGGAGGTCGAGTAAGTGTAATAGTTGCTCTGCCATGCGCTACCGATAAAGGAGCTGAGGGTGACGTAGAGGGTTTCGCCGTTGATGGGCAGACTTACGCTGACCGAGGTTGTATTACGCAGAG
>Ga0302140_10005359_pt1 | contig 16210 bp, 14 predicted proteins | sample I_Bog_E1_1_FD_202095 | JGI IMG/M metagenome (GOLD analysis project Ga0302140, IMG submission 202095) | Peat permafrost microbial communities from Stordalen Mire near Abisko, Sweden - I_Bog_E1_1 | ecosystem: Environmental > Terrestrial > Soil > Wetlands > Peat | place: Sweden: Abisko, Stordalen... | reverse complement strand
CCGCGTGCCGCTGGGCGACCATGGCGACATTTACGATCGCTACATGGTGCGTATTCTGGAAATGCGCGAATCGGTCACAATCCTTGATCAGGCACTGAAGGATATTCCTGGCGGCCCGATCATGGATCCGAAGGCGAAGATTCGGGGCTTCCGCCCCAAGCCGGGCGAGGCCTACGGACGGATTGAGGCGCCCAAGGGAGAATTGGGTTTTTATCTCATCAGCGACGGCAGCCCCAACCCCTATCGTTACCGGGTGCGTCCGCCGAGCTTGATTAACCTGACTGTGCTTGAAGACATGTGTCTCGGAAGCAACGTGGCCGACGTGGTTTTGATTTTTGGCAGCGTTGATATTGTGCTTGGGGAAGTGGATCGATAGTGAAGTACGCAACTGTTTTTGGAGGACTCCTTGCTGGGTGAGGGAATACTGAAGGGCATGGCAGAGACGGCGAGAAATTTCGTCGGCAGTTTTGTGTCCGCAGAACGGCTGACCACGGTTCAGTACCCGGAAGTGCGGGAAGATCCGGTCGAGAACGCGCGTGTCTTTCCCTTCCTCATTTTCGACACTGCCGATCCCGAGGCCGGACTTCGATGCGTAGCCTGCCAGATCTGCGAGAAAGAGTGCCCGCCCAAATGCATTTTTATCGAGAAGAGCAAGGACAAGAAGCCTGACTACGTTGGCAAGCAACAGTTCTATCCCACCCGCTTCGACATCGATGTATCGGTTTGCATGAGCTGCCAGATCTGTGTTGAAGTGTGCCCGTTTGAAGCAATCAAGATGGATACGCAGTTTGAGCTGGCCACCACCGACCGTTTCAGTGGGCTGCTTTTCGACCGCAAGGAACTGTCGAAGTCGAACGAGTATTATCACCAGATTCATCCCACCGAGGCGGCGGAAGTGGATGCCCGGCTCGCTGAGGAAAAGGCGAAGGCCGATGCCAAGGCCAAGGCAACTGCCGATGCAGCAGCAGCCAAGGCCGCAACGCCCCCGCCAGCCGCGAAGCCCGCCGCCACCGAAGAAGGAGCAGGAGACTAGCCCATGATCGACAAGATGGACCAGATCTTCGTTCTCCTCCAGCACTGGCTCGTGGCATTTCTTCCATTGAGCTTGCAGCCGGTGGCCTCAGTGTTGCTCGCCGTTGTCGCCATTGTTTGCGTCTTCCCCGGACTTTTTGCATTGACTACAGTTTTCGAGCGCAAGGGGCTGGCCCGCATTCAGAATCGCATCGGACCCAATCGGGTTGGACCTTTCGGCCTTTTTCAGCCAGTTGCCGACGGTATCAAGTCCCTGACCAAAGAAGACATTGTGCCCTCGAGCGCTAATGCGCCCGTGCATTTTCTTGCTCCCATTGTGCTTGTGGTCGCGGTCTTCATGGGCTTTGCGGTGCTGCCGATGGGCCGCAACATGGTGCTGGTGGACATGGATGCCGGCTTGCTTTTTTACTTCGCCATGGGCGCTTCGACGGAGGTCTCCGTTTTCATGGCAGGGTGGTCGAGCCGCAATAAATATTCCCTGCTTGGAGCCATGCGCGCGGTGGCCCAGATGATCAGCTACGAGGTCGTGCTGCTTCTTTCAAGCGTCTCGGTGGTCATGATCGCGGGCTCGCTGTCGCTCACCAAGATCGTCGCAGCGCAAAGCGGATACACCGGCTACTTTCCGCACTGGTATATTTTCACTCCCTGGGGACTGGTCGGGTTCATCATGTACGCGATCGCGGCCACTGCCGAGACCAACCGTTCCCCATTCGACCTGCCCGAAGGCGAGTCGGAACTTGTCGCGGGATATCACACCGAGTACTCAGGTTTCAAGTTTGCGCTCTTCTTTCTCGGCGAATACCTGGCCATGTTCTCTATCTCCGGGCTCGGAACCACGCTCTTTCTTGGCGGCTGGTCCGCGCCGTTCTCGTTCTTCACCTTCATCCCGTCCTGGTTCTGGTTCTTTGCAAAGCTGATGATGTCGATCTTCGTCTTTATCTGGATGCGCGGCACTTTGCCTCGCCTTCGCCAGGACCAGCTGATGAATTTCGCATGGAAATTCGTTCTGCCGCTTACACTGCTGAACTTGATGGTGACGGCGCTCTGGCGGTTCATGGGAGAGGGATGGGCTCGTTGGGGTGTCTGTTCGGCGATCTTGATTGCCGCCTACATCCTGATGGGACGGGTGGGTATGTACAAAGAACACTTCGGGCCGAGGAGATACCGTTATGCGGAGTAAGGCGCTTGAAGGCAAGATCCGCGCAGCCCGATTGATTTGCTCAGGAAAGGAGAACCGCCGGTGAGTCCTGTGTTTTATCTCGTTTCAGCCATGACGGTGGCAGGTGCCCTCGCGGCAGTGCTCCTCAAGCCTTTGGTCCACTGTGCGCTGGCGGTGACGGTTGCCTTTGCCGGACTGGCATTCCTGTTTCTTTCGCTCGATGCGCAATTCGCTGGGTTCGCGCAGATTCTGGTTTACATTGGTGCAGTCGCCATACTTATCGTTTTTGCGATTCTGCTCACGAAAGGTTCCGAATTGCCCAGGGACGGAGTTTTCAGCCGCAGCTGGCTTGCGGGGGTTGTGATTTCCGCGGCGGTTTTTGCAGCGCTCGGTTGGGCGATCCTGCGGAGTGCGTGGACGTTGCCTCACGAAACAGCGGTTCCGGCTGTCACGGTTCACGACATCGGCGTCGCTCTCGTCGATCGTTACGTGCTGCCGCTTGAGATTGTTGCCCTGCTGCTCACTGCCGCAACGATTGGCGCAGTCATTGTGGCCATGCACGAGAAAGAGGGTGTCAAGTGACGCCGCTGGCTAGCTACCTACTCGTTGCTGCCTTGGTGTTTGCCATTGGGCTTGCGGGAGCGCTGGTGCGGCGCAACGCCATCCTTGTGCTGATCGGGATAGAACTGATGCTGAATGCAGCCAACCTGAACTTCATTGCATTCTGGCGTTATGGTCCGCACCCCGAAGCGCTCACCGGCATGATGTTCGCCATCTTCTCGATTGCCGTTGCGGCGGCTGAAGCGGCGGTGGGCCTTGGGCTCGTCATCTCAATTTATCGTCACGCTCAAACGACCGATCTCGACAAGATGAACAGGATGAAGGGGTGAAGAATTGATGCAGGACGCAACATTATTCACTCCGCAACTGGCCGCCTCGGCGATCGCGAAGGTCTTGTGGCTGATCCCGGCTGTGCCGATCGTCGCGTCAGGGGTGATCTCGCTGCTCAAACAGCCAAGGCGCAAGGCCGCCACAGTTTTGTCCATAGGCTCTCTCAGCTTCTCGCTTTTACTCTCGCTCATTGCTTTTGCTCACGTCGTGGTTGGATGGACGCACGGAGCTGCCGTTCGTGAAACGGTCAACTTTATTTGGTTTCAATTTGGCTCGACGACCGTCGATCTCGGCTGGGTCCTCGACCCTCTCTCGTCGGTCATGCTGGTCATGGTGACATTCGTTGGCCTGCTTATCTTCATCTACTCCATTGGGTACATGGCCCACGACGAAAACTACACCAGGTTCTTCTGCTTCCTCTCGCTTTTTGCGGGAGCGATGTTGGGCGTTGTGATCTCGAACAGCATTCTGCTGCTGTTTATGTCCTGGGAAATTGTGGGTCTTACGTCGTATCTGCTGATCGGGTTCTGGTACCAGAAGCCTTCTGCCGCGGCCGCCGCAAAAAAGGCATTCCTGACAACGCGCGTCGGCGACATCTTTTTCCTGCTGGGCATTGTCTGGCTTTTCGCGCAGACGGGCACGCTGCTCTTTTATAACCACGGCGCCGGATCAATCGAGGGCTGGGCGCTGACCGGATTGCTTGCGCAGCCTGCGGCTCTCGGATTAAGTGCCGCAACGGTTATTGGGCTGCTTATCTTTGCCGGTGCTGCGGGAAAGAGCGGCCAGCTCCCTTTGCACGTTTGGTTGCCTGACGCGATGGAAGGCCCTACACCTGTTTCGGCGCTGATTCATGCGGCTACGATGGTCGCTGCCGGCGTTTACCTTATCGCGCGCGTCTATCCGTTGATGCAGGCCGGCGCGCTTGCCGGTGGAACGACCCCGGCGCTCACGGTGGTCACCTGGGTCGGTGCATCCACGGCTTTGTTTGCTGCGCTCATTGCAGTTGCGCAAAACGACATCAAGCGCATTCTCGCCTATTCAACCGTCTCGCAGCTTGGCTACATGATGGCCGGACTCGGGCTCGGTGGGGTTGCCGTGGGCATGTTCCACCTGATCACACACGCCTTCTTCAAGGCGCTCTTGTTCATGGGCGCCGGTTCAGTGATTCACGGCTGCCACGAGGAGCAGGATATTCGCAAAATGGGCGGCCTCAAATCTGCAATGCCGCTCACGTTTGCCACCTACGGCATCGGCATGCTGGCGCTTTGCGGAGTTCCAATCTTCTTCTCGGGGTTCTGGAGCAAGGACGCGATTCTGGAGTCGGCGCATGGCTGGCCCATCTCGCAGGCTCCCTACTACATGCTGGTCATTGGTGCGGTGCTGACGGCGTTTTACATGACGCGCCAGGTCAGCTACGTTTTCTTCGGCGCATATCGTGGACACAATCACGCGCATGAAAGCCCGCGTGTCATGACGACGCCGCTCGCGATTCTGGCGTTCTTCGCTGTCGCGCTCGGCGTGATCGGCACGCCCGCGTGGCCGTGGTTCCGCGCCTTCCTCGACAATCGCGCGGCGGATGTTGATCTCCACGCCTTTGCTGAGCCGGCATGGCTGATGCTGCTGCTCACTTCCTGCGTCATTGTTGTTGTCGGCATCGGTCTCGGTTGGGCTCTCTATGGCAACAAGTCTCCGAACGCCGAAGCGCCCGACGCACTCGAAAAGTCGGTCCCGTGGATCTGGGTTGTGCTCCGCGACAAGTTTTACGTCGATGAGTTTTACGGAGCGACGTTTATTGCCTTCTACGAATGGTGGGCGCGCGTTGCCGACTGGCTCGATCGCCGCGTATGGGGTGGCGTGGTTGCCGCCGTAACCTGGCTTTTCGGCCTATGGGCGCAATTGAATCGCTTCCTCGACACCAACGTTGTGGATGGCACATTCGATAAAGGCTGCGAAGAGATCTCCACGGGCGGCGGCCTGCTCGCGAGCATCCAAAGCGGCCGCGTGCAAAATTACTTGAGAATCCTGGCGCTCGCCGTTGTAGCGCTCTTTGCATTTCTGATCTGGAGCAGCCGGCCATGAACGGATTAACGACCGGATTTCCGATATTGACGCTCCTGACAGCGGTGCCCCTCGTCGGCGCGGCCATCGCCCTTTTCTCTGGCAGACATGCGCGCGCTGTAGCGCTGTTTGCCACCATCGCGAGCCTTGCGTTGGCGCTTCTTATCTGGGCCAGTTTACCGGCCGATGGAGCGATGGGCATGGTTGAGCGCGTAGCCTGGGCGCCTTCGCTTGGCATCGAATATCACCTGGGCGTCGATGGCCTGGGTGCTCTCATGCTGGTGCTCTCGGCCATTGTCACGCTGATGTCGGTGGATGCGGCGCATCGCGTTCACCATCAGCCGAGCCTGTTTTTCTGCCTGGTGCTGGTGCTCGAGTCGGGCCTCTTCGGATCCTTTACGGCGCTCAACTTTTTCCACTGGTTTCTCTTCTGGGAGCTCAGCCTGATTCCTGCATTCTTCCTTATCAAGCTGTGGGGCGGACCACGGCGAGGACCCGCAGCTACACAGTTCTTCGTCTACACGATGGCGGGTTCGGTTGCGCTGCTGGTTTCGTTTCTTGCGGTTTTTCTCTCCACGGGAACCATGGACTTTAGCGAACTTGCCCAGCTCGCCTCGACCGGCGCATTGGAGCAGATGGTTACAGCGCACCTGGGGCCGGTGATGATCTGGCTTGCGATTGGAGTTCTCGCAGGATTTGCCGTCAAGGTTCCCATGATGCCGTTTCATACATGGCTGCCGGCTGCATACGCTGAGGCACCTTCTCCTGTAACGATGCTTTTGACAGGCGCGATGTCGAAGATGGGCGTCTATGGCCTGTTGCGCATTGCGTTGCCTCTGTTCGGCCACCAGATCGCGCAGATTCGCACGCCCCTGCTTGTGCTTGCGGTTGCTACGGTGGTGATGGGCGCATGGGCCGCTGCCGCGCAAAAGGATCTCAAGCGTGTTCTCGCGTATTCCTCGGTGAACCACCTCGGCTATTGTCTGCTTGGCATTTTCGCGCTGGCCACTCCAGCATTGGGCCCGGCAGCGTTGGCCAGTCAGACTGCGGCTCTGAACGGCGTCATCTTGCAGATGTTCAACCACGGAATCACAGCCGCTGCGCTCTTCTGGTTTATTTCCATGATCCAGTTCCGTACTGGAGGGCTTCGCGGAATTGATGACTTCGGAGGCCTGCGCAAGCCGGCTCCTGTGTTTGCAGGCCTTATGGGAATCGCTCTGTTCTCATCGCTCGGCCTGCCCGGCCTCAACGGCTTTGTCGGCGAGTTCCTCATCTTCCGCGGCGTGTTTCCGCTGGCCTGGGTTGCGGCCACCGTTTCAATCCTGGGCCTGCTTGTCACGGCGGCCGTCATCCTTAAAGTGATCCAGAAAGTATTCACTGGCCCCGTGCCCGAGCACTTGGCCGGATTTCCTGATATGCAGCACGGCGAGCGTTTGGCGCTCGCCCCTGTGATCGGGCTGATGCTGATTATTGGCCTGGTGCCCCAACTGATTGTGGATAGCGTGAACCCAACGGTCGTTAGCCTGCTGGCTCACTGGAGATTTTAGATGTTGGCGTGGACGATCTATCTCTCGTTTGCCGGGGCGCTTGTCGAGGCGCTCTTGCCCAAAGGCAAGAACGCGCTTGCTCGCTGGTTTGCGCTTGCCGTCGCCGTGCTCGGGCTGCTTCATGCCGTTGGCGGGTTCATTCACGGTATGGGCCAAGGCCGTATCGTGATTGTTGACCTCGCGTGGGTTCCTTCGATGGGCATTCATTACCTGCTCGCGGCTGACGGCATCAGCCGCGTGCTGGTGTTGCTTACCGGACTGGCTGCTGTTGCCGGTGTTCTCTTCAGCTGGAACATTGAGGTGCGCACCAATGAGTTCTTTGCTTTTTACCTGGCGCTGATCGGCGGTGTCTACGGCGTCTTTCTCAGCTTCGACGTGTTCCTGCTCTTCGTTTTCTACGAAATCGCCATCGTTCCCAAGTACTTCCTCATCGCGATCTGGGGTTCAACGCGTCGAGAGTACGGAGCGATGAAACTTGCGCTCTTTTCTTTTGTTGGCTCGGCGATGGTGCTGATTGGATTGCTGGCAGCATACACAACCTCTGGAAGCCACTCCACCAGCATGATCGACCTTGCCCGTGCAGGCCTGCCCGTCGGATTTCAAATGTGGTGCTTCCCGCTGGTCTTCACTGGATTTGCGGTTTTGGCCGGTATGTGGCCCTTCCATACCTGGGCGCCTACAGGCCACGTAGCCGCGCCCACTGCGGCCTCCATGCTCTTGGCCGGCGTGGTAATGAAGCTGGGCGCTTACGGATGCCTGCGCGTGGGAATCTGGCTCTTCCCGCATGGTCTTGATCCATGGGGATTTTCACTGCTGGGACTTGGTTCCTGGCGAGATGTGTTTGCTTTGCTCGCAGTCGTCGGCATCGTTTATGGCGCACTGGTCGCGCTTGCGCAGACCGACTTCAAATTTGTCATCGGCTACTCGAGTGTCAGCCACATGGGCTTTGTTCTACTCGGCCTGATGACGCTCAACCAGATCGGCGTCACCGGCGCGGTTCTGCAGATGTTTTCGCACGGCATCATTGCCGGTCTGCTCTTCGCAATCGTCGGCCGCATCGTTTACGAGCGAACCCATACGCGCCAGCTGGCTGAACTTGAAACCATGCATCTTGGCCGGCGCCTGCCTTTTGCAGCATGGGCTTTTGTCATAGCCGGAATGGCTTCGATGGGTTTGCCCGGATTTTCAGGCTTTGTTGCGGAGTTGCAGGTGCTGGTAGGCGCGTGGATGGTGAGGCCGTGGTGGACAATTGCAGCCGGCATCGGCATCGTGGTTGGCGTCGCATATACATGGCGTGCGCTGCAGAAGGCATTTTTCAGTGACGTGCTGCCCACTGCGCACACGCTTGAACAGGAACATGAGCCAACGCACGAATTTGCGGCTATTACCTGGCCGGAGATTACCGGCGTGGTCATGCTGACTGGCGTGAGCCTGTTTGTGGGCCTTTGTCCAAGAATCCTTCTTGACACCATTGAACCTGCAGTTAAGGCGCTTCTTGCGGGAGGGGGACAATGAACTACGCTGATCTCTTCCGCGCAACGCTGCCCGAGACCGCTCTTGAAATTGCGGCTCTCCTGGTGCTGGTCATCGACCTGGGCTTTCTGCGCAAGACCGCCCTCAAGACTCGCACCGCTGTCGCAGCTCTTGTTGGCGTAGCCGGTTGTGGCGCAGCCCTCTGGGCATTGCAGATGCAGGGCAGCGCCGGTCTCAGCTATGGTGATTCTGTTCTCCTCGCCGCAGGCGGCTATATCGCCGCGGCGCAGGCCGGCATTCTCATCCTGACGGCACTCACGCTGCTCCTGCTGATTGACTCCGCCTTCACACGCAATGCGGGCGAGTATGTGGCGATTGTGCTGATGGCAGCCGCAGGCGGATTGCTGATCGCCGCGGCACAGGATTTGCTGGTGATCTTCGTGGGCCTCGAACTGCTGAGCCTTGGGCTCTATATTCTCACTGCGTTCGCCAAGTCCTCCGGCAAGAGTGCTGAAGCCGCGATGAAGTACTATCTGTTCGGCGGTATGTCGGCTGCGTTCCTGCTATTCGGGTTCAGTTATCTCTACGGAATTACCGGTTCGACAAACCTTCACGCGATCCTTCTGGCGGTTTATGGTTGGAACGCCTACCATGCTGCTCCTCTGCTTTATGTTGCGATCGTGCTGGTTTTGACTGGGCTCGGTTTCAAGGTTGCAGCGGTTCCATTTCATTTGTGGGCGCCGGATACCTATGAAGGCGCACCCGCGCCAGCGGCCGCGTTTATCGCGTCCGTATCAAAGGTGGCAAGTTTCGCGCTGCTGATCTCAATAGCCACAGCCGCGAGTCATGTATTCGATGGACGCCAGTTCACGGCCGCGCTTACTGCAACTGTTATTCCGGCAGGTGCACCACGCCCGCACGTGTATCTCGGTTTTGCCACTCCATGGATGTTAATTCTGACGGTGTTCTCCGTTGCATCCATGGTTTTGGGAAACCTTGCGGCTCTTGCACAGACGAGCGTGCGAAGGCTGCTTGCTTATTCCGCGATTGCGCACGCCGGATACATCCTGCTTGGGCTGGCATTCTTCACGTATTCGCCGCTAAGTACAAACGCCATCCTTTACTACATCCTTACCTATGGGCTCACAACCATCGGGGCATTTGGCGTGGTCTCTGTCGTCGAGCGCGCAACCGGCTCCGACAAGCTGGACTCCTTCCTTGGCCTGCACAAGCGCAACCCGCTGCTTGCCGGAGTTCTTCTCGTGCTCTTTCTCTCACTTGCCGGCATCCCGCCGCTGGTTGGTTTTTGGGCCAAGTTCAATCTCTTCGTCGCTGTCCTCAGTGTCGGTGCAGGCCCTGTTCCCTTTGCCCTTGTCGCCCTGGCCATCGCCATGAGCGCGGTCTCGCTTTATTACTATCTGCAGGTTCTCAAGCGCGCCTACGTTATGGCTGCTGTCGACGAGTCGCCGATCAAGTCGCATCCCGTCACACTCATTGTCCTGCTTGCCATCGCGGCCGCGGTCGTCGTCTTCGGTTGCTTCCCGGTGCTTCTGCAAGGATGGATCGCAAGTTTCTACATCTAGATGTAGCCTGCTTTAGACCACACGCCGCAACCCGGGCAGTCGGACTAGCGGATCGGCGGCCAGCCATGTGGCGATGCAGGCCAGCAAGCCGACGACGCCGAATTTCACCAGCGCAGGAGCCACCCAGCCGTGCAGTAGCAAGCTGATTCCCACCAGCACCGGCGGATGGATGATGTACACCGCGTAGGCTCTTCGATTGAGCCACGCCCAAAGCGCAGAAGGCTGATTCATCCGCTCGCGAAAGACAAGCAGCCATGCGGTAATCAGGCCCCAGGCAATGAACGGGTCCCAAAGAGCGTAGAGAATCGCTGCCCAGGAAAGCCCGCCTGCCGTGTCGGCCTTGGAGGCGCCACTCACCGCTCTCAGGATCGCGATGCCAATCGGAAGACAGGGCCATGCGATGAACAGGGTGATCACCCATGGGCGCGCCTGTTGCCACCCGAGTTGCCGCAGCCAGTCGAAGCGCCACGCAGCAATTCCTACCGCGAAGAGGAAGATGTAACCGGGAAAGTAGCCAAGCTGCAAGCCAAGAACATTTTGACCTACCGGCACGAACTGACGGATAGAGAGTGAAGCAGCGGCGACGGCGAGAGCGCTCGCCAGCCACCAGCGATAAGCGGGCTCCGGCTTCGGCGTCTGCCGAGATTGGAGCAAAGGCGAGCCGAAAACGGCACGCCAGCCACAGTAGGCAAGGCAAAATAGTAGCAGTGCCTGCGCAAACCAGAGCGGACCGTTGATGAACTCCTTGTGTTGCCAGAGAGATGCGATGGTGGGCCAGAATCCCTCGCCCTGCGCGGCGGTCACGAGCGCGGCGGTCAGCGGCCCCAGGATCAGGCCGAAGGCGAGCAGTGGCAGGCCCAGCCGGAGAAAACGGTCGGCAATGAAGCGTGAGTAGCCCTTGCGCTCCAGGGACGCCGGCGTGAAATAGCCGGCCAACAAGAAGAAGACTCCCATGAAATATGCCTGGTTGGTGGAACAGAAGAGAATGAGCAACACGCTAGACAGCGTTCGAGAGGGCGGGACTTCGCGCCAAAACCATCCGCCGATGGCGCCGTAGGTAATGGCGGTGTGATGCAGGATGACGAACGCGGTCATCACGGTGCGCAGGCGGTCGATGTAGAAATCGCGGAGTGCCATGAGCCATCATACGTTGGGCCGCGCGGTTCTACGCGAGGCCCAACGGAGCTCAATGGAAATCAGTACTTCACGATCGCCGCAAATGAATCGGGCTTCAAACTCGCGCCGCCCACCAGTGCGCCGTCGATCTCTTCCTGACCGATCAGCGAAGTCGCATTGTCCGGTTTTACACTGCCACCGTAGAGAATCCGCAACGCAGCCGCCACATCCGCGCCCAACAGCTTCGCCACTTCCGCGCGAATAATTTTATGCGCGTCGACAGCAATCTCCGGCGTTGCCGTCTTTCCGGTACCGATGGCCCATACAGGCTCGTATGCAATCACGATCGGCGCTGCCGCTTCAGCGGTGATGCCCGCCAGCGCTCCGGTGATTTGCGTCTTAAGCACATGCGCTGTCTTTCCCGCCTCGCGCTCTTCCAGCACTTCTCCCACGCAGACCACGGGGATCACGCCATGCTTCAGCGCTGTGTGCAGCTTCTTGTTGACGATCTCGTCGGTCTCAGCAAAATACTGACGCCGTTCAGAGTGGCCGATCAGCGTGTGCGTTCCGCCCACCGCCAAAACCTGGCCCACCGATGTTTCGCCCGTGTAGGCGCCTTCTTCGGCGAAGTGCATATTCTGGCAGCCCACGGCCACATTCGATCCCTTTGCAGCGGCAACCACCGTCGGCAGCAGAACGGGCGAGGGAAACAGGGCGATCTCATCGCGAGTGTGTCCAGCGACGAGCGGCAAAAATGCATCCACAAACGCCTTAGCTTCCGCAGGCGTCTTGTACATCTTCCAATTGGCAGCGATCAGTGCTTTACGCGACATTGTGTATGTTCCTCAAATCAATTTTAGTCGATGAATTTGTCGGGCTGGGGTGACGACGGGCACAACGGCAGGAAGAAGAATTCGCGACTTTATGGCAAGTCCGTCCGTTTGGTCTACGCACCCGATCCCAGCACTGCCGTCAGATCCCCAGGAACCATGCCCTTCAGGAAAGCGGCTCGATGATCCGGGTCTCCGAGGTCCATGGAAAAGTGTTGCCAGACTCCATCCTGCAGCACTCCCATATTCCATGGCCCGGATACCGAGTCAGAAAACTGCCAAACAATGTGAAAACCATCCTCGTTGGTAAACCCTTCATTGTCGGCCTGGATGATCGCATCTCCACGCTCAAAAAGCGCGGATCGCAGCGCATGCAGAGCGTTGCCGCCATCCACCATCTCCGCACCCTGCAGATGCTGGAAGGCATAGATCGATTTCACCTCAGTGAGGTAATCCTCAAGCCATCGAACGCCGCTGTTTGGCTTGCAATCCTGCAAATCTTCAAGGAAATCGGCAATCTCATCCTGGCCGATCGAGCCGTCCCACACAGGATTGCGCTCAATCAGCGCGACCTCGACCTCATCGAGCCCTGAGAGCAGAAGTATCTCCCACTCTTCTTCAGTTCCTTCTTCAATCGAAAGCCTGAACTCAGGGTGCTGTTCGCGAATCACGAGCGCAAGTTCTTCAAAGGAAGGGAACTCCTCATCTCTTGACAAAACCCGCGTGTAATATGCCAAAGTTCCATCTCCTGCTGGACTGCCAATAGCCTTTCGGCTAAGGAGTATCTTACCCTTCCCAAACGGGACATACGCATCACCCTCTTTCGTGGGATTCTCTCAATCGCCCTGTTCTTCAATAGAATGAACTCTGCCTTGAATCTGGGCAGGAGGTTGTAATGAAGCGACTTTTGATCAATGTTGCTGCGAGCCTTGTATTTTTGCTCGCGGTTCAGTCTGCATTTGCCGGAGCGCCATTAAAGGGCATTGATGTGAAGCTGGGAAAGAATCCCGGCGGAGGCTGCGCGGCCAGGACTTCCGACGCAGGGGGTAACGTGAACTTTGGCGTGTGGCCAAAAGGCGGTTACACGGTTACGCTCAGCGGAGCGAATCTGCCCGCAAATGAGCGCGGTTCACGGCCCAGCAACTTTAAGGTGGAAATCAGCGGGGTGGTCGAAGGCCGCATTTCGCATGTGCTTCCCGCAGCGAATGCAGAGGATCTCGCACCGATTGATTTTGTCTCCGATGGCAAGACGCCGCTGGTGGTCAAGGTGAGTGACGGTACTGGCGAACCCGTAGACTGGGCGCGCGTGGTGAGCCACTCGAATACAAACAACAATTAGGGCGAGAGGATCTGTTACAGCGGCAACAAGAAGGGAGGGAATTCATTCGAAGTCTCTCCCCCTCAGACCGTTGACGAACCCCATCATTTTTTGGTGGGGTTCGTTTTTATGTTTGGAGTCGGCGAAGTTGCGTTCCACCGTCTGATCGACCTTTGGCAACGAATGCCGATCAGGCACAAGCACTCCAATCGACACCAACTCAAGCTTCTCCTGCTGCAACGCAGGCTTCTTCAGCATGAATCCAAAATACAAAAGGCTCCCGGGTAAGACGAAAGCCCTTCGTGATACTTTGTCAAAACTCTGAGGGCGCGCACTTGGCGCGCCCTGTTTGCCTGAGAAAAGAATTGGCTGGTTAGTTGGCGAGGACGGCGCGGTAGCGGACCTTGCCTTTTTTGACCTTCTCGATGGCTTCGTTGGCCTTGGCCATGGGAAAGTGCTCGGTGGCGGCTTTTACGCCGTGGCGGGCGGCTACATCGAGCATCTCGCGCAGGCGGAAGGGGCTGCCGGTGGGGTTGCCGCTGATGGCACGTTGGCCTGAGATGAGCGGGAAGGCGTGGATGCTGACCGGTGAGGGAGGCACGCCAACAAAGCAAAGGGTTCCGAGCGGGCGAAGGGCCAGGAGATAGGTTCCCCAATCCTGGTCGGCGTTGACGGTGGTGATGATGAAGTCGAGCGAGTTGGCCACTTCCTTCATGGCCTTGGATTCGCGGCTGTTGACGAAGTGGTGAGCGCCGAATGCGCGGGCTTCCTTCTCCTTGCCGGCGGAGGTGGAGAAGGCGGTGACCTGAGCGCCGAAGACGCGGGCGAACTGGATGGCCAGGTGGCCGAGGCCGCCGATGCCTACGACGCCGACGCGCGAGGCGGGATTGATGCCGTGGATGCGGAGTGGATTGTAAACGGTGATGCCGCCACAGAGCAGGGGCGCGGCCTGTTCGCTGGCAAGCCCGTCAGGCACGGGAAAAACGAAGCGGGCGTTGGCGCGGACGCGATCGGCGTAGCCGCCGTTGCGATGAACACAGGTGCCTTCAGCTTCAGGACAGAGATTCTCCATGCCGCGCATGCACCACTCGCAGATGCCGCAGGAGTTGGACTGCCAGCCGAGACCGACGCGCTGGCCTACCTGGAGGCCGCGGACTTCACTGCCGATGGCGGCGACTGAACCGATGACTTCGTGGCCCGGAATGAAGGGATAATTGCTGATGCCCCAGTCGTTGGAAATGAGATGAACATCGCTGTGGCAGATGCCGCAGTGGGTGATGGAGATTTCGACTTCCTGGGACCCCAACTTGCCGGGGTCGTAATGGTAGGGCAGGAGCTCCGCCCCCGCCGCATGTGCTGCCAAACCCTGAATTTGTGCCATAGCCTCTCTGGATGCCTCTTTGGAGGTTGCGAACAAAATTGCCGGCTTTTTTAACCAAGGCGCCGGATAAACCAATTGAACAACAAAATGATTTCTTTATTTAGTGTAAACCGCCTCCGGGATCAATGTGCAGGTTGATGACCTGAAAACCATTTAGCACGCCTCCGGCGGGTGCGTCGGCCTCGACGAGGGCGGATTCGCCGTTGAGGCCGGCCTCTTGCGAGGAGCGCAGGGGCTCGAGGGCGTTGGCGACGGAAAGTGGCAGACTTGCAAGGGTTTGTCCGGCTAGATCGGCCTGGGTTTCGGGGACGAGGAGGCTGACATAGACACGGTCGGAGGAGTGGAGTCGGCGGTCCTGGGCGAGTACGGCAGCCAGGTCGGGCGGGTGGGAAGGGGGCCGGGGCGGGTCCAGAGCGCGGTCCAGCGTCCCTGCATCCGAGACGAGCAGGCGCAGGTTGCCCGGGACCAGCCGGGCGGGCAAAGTGATGGGAATGCGGATGTTGCGCGCGGCCTGCTGCCAGGTCCGGAGGGTTGCCTCCACCAGGACGGTGTCGCCGGCGCGGGGCGAGTCACCGGAGATGAGACGGGCGGCTTCAAGAGTGACCTGCATACGGCGGGGAACGACCTGGACGTGGAGATCGATGGCGCGCACGGTGGTTTGGCGAGCACCGTTGGCGTAGAGGCTCTGGAAGTGGAGGCCGGAGAGCAGGGCAGCCTGCATGGGCGCGGGAAGGGCATCACCGGGAGTGGACCAGACGTCAATGGGCGATGGGGCAAAGCCGTCGAGATCGATGGTGCCCTGGAGGTGATAGCTGGCGTCGGCGGTGGAGTCGTTAGCCTGGATGAGGGAGTTGTAGAGGACGACTTCCATGGCCTGGGGTGTGAGCGAGGGCAGGTCGATGATGCTGACCCGGACTTCGCGCTTGCCGGTGGGCGCATCGATGGTGATGTGGAAAGGGATCATGCGAGCGCGGAGGCCGAGGACTCCACCAATGGCCGAGGCGCGATCTTCAGTGAATGCGCCGATGGTGGCGCCGGTGTTGATGATCTTGAAGGAATCGAGCGGCGAGGAGAGCGTGGCGACCACGTCGGCCGCGGTCATGGGAACGGAGATGGTTCCGGATTGAAGAATCGGGTGGCCGCAGGCAAGCAACTGTTTGGGATCGATGTAGGTAACGGTGCAGGTGGCGGCGACTTCGAGATCGCCCTGGATGAGGAGCAGGCTGACGGCGGATCCGGGAAGCATGGCTGCTGCTGCGGCGGCGTTGGGTTCGGGACTTGAATCGGATGAGCCGCCTACGCCACCAGCGGCGATGGTGGCCAGGGTGGTTCCGGCCATCTGCTGCTGCCAGAGTTGGATGGCTTCAGGGCGGAATCCGCTCATAACGAGGGGCGTTTCCATCATCTGGAATTCGTGGCTTTCGAAATCGTGGCTGGACGGGCTGGCGGAGGAGACGGACGGATTTTTGAAGGTTGCGAGGCCGGCCTGGAGGGATGGGCCGTCGGCGTTCGCGATGGGAAGGTCGCGGACGTCGAGCATCTGCTCAATGGGGGTGATGCCGGCGATGGGTTCCTTTGAGAACTGGCCGATGCGGTAGGCAAGCGCTCCGAGCAGCTTGTTGCCGATGTAGACGGGACTGCCGCTCATGCCGGCGACGACACCGGTGTACTCGGGATGGGCGCCGTGGAGGCGGACGAGGATCATGTCCTGGCCGGGACCGCGCGCACCGCGCAGCACGCCAAGGATCTCAACATCCATGGCTTCGGGCTTGCTGCCGGAAAAGACGGTCCATGCGGTCGCGGAGAGGCCGGCGCGGACCTG
>Ga0302140_10005356_pt1 | contig 16213 bp, 14 predicted proteins | sample I_Bog_E1_1_FD_202095 | JGI IMG/M metagenome (GOLD analysis project Ga0302140, IMG submission 202095) | Peat permafrost microbial communities from Stordalen Mire near Abisko, Sweden - I_Bog_E1_1 | ecosystem: Environmental > Terrestrial > Soil > Wetlands > Peat | place: Sweden: Abisko, Stordalen... | reverse complement strand
TCAAGAATGGAATTCGCGGTTCAGGTTCGCCCGGAAGTGGCAATCAATGCTTGGTTTGCGACCAAGGTCACTGGATTGATTCTTGGCAAGTGGGTCCATTACTAAAGATAAAGTGAATTTATTTAGCAATAGAGTTCGCTACTAAAGGTAATTTAGCTAAATCGTCAATTGAAAAGCGTTACTATAGATAATGCGCTTTCCGTTTAGTTAGAAGCGCCTTTTTCCTTCCGACCAGCGTATATGAGAATCCAACGGGAAACTGGCGAATACCCCTGCGGGAAATTGGCGTGTTCACTGAGTAATCCTGAAAAGGATACGTCAGGCTGAAGCCCAGCGTTCGGTTTTGCAGCGAGTGCGGCACGACTGAAGTCGTGCCCTGACACGAGCATACGAAGCTGTTATTGGCGCACAATGCGCTAGAACGAGCGAGCCAAAACTTACCGCCGATACTTCTTCAGAACCTCTTTGAGCTGGTCATGAGGCAGGGCATTCACCGTATGCCCGTCGATGCCGGTCATGGTCTTTGCGCCTACCATGGCGTTCACGATTGCTTCCTCGGTTGCTTCCACGGTTGCGGAGAAGAGCGGACTGATTCGTTCGTTTGAGACCACCTTGATCGTATTGGGACCCGGCTCGGCATCGGCGTGTGGATTCGCGGTTGAGAAGGCAATGAAGATGTCTCCCGAGCCGTTTCCCGATGTGGAACCGGTGCGGGCCAGGCCCAGGGCAGCGCGCCGTGCCAGCCGCTTGAGCTGGTGTGGAAGCAGCGGCGCATCGGTGGCCACCACAATGATGATGGAGCCAACATCGCCCTGCGTCTCGCTGCCCGGAGGCGCAAGCGAAGGCCATACCGGTGAGGTGACTTCAGCGTAAGGAGCGCCCTGGGGGATCTCTTTGCCCACAGGCACACCGGCGATGATCAACTGGGGTCGGCGTCCGCAGTTGCATTGCACCAGGACGCCCACAGTATAGCCGCCATCTGAAGCGCTCAGCACCCGCGAAGCCGTTCCGGTGCCGCCCTTGAATCCGTAACAAACCATGCCGGTTCCGCCACCGGTGTTGCCCTCGGCGACTGGGCCTCCCTTGGCGCTATCCAGCGCGGCAAACACATCGTCCGGCTTTACGTGGAAGCCATTGATGTCGTTGAGCCAGCCGTCCCAGGTTTCCGCCACAACCGGTAGCGACCAGGGCTGCTTGAGCGCGTCGTGCTTCAGTCCCCAGGCAATCATGGAGTCGCGCACCGTGCCCACGCTGTGCGTATTCGTCAACGCAACCGGGCCTTCCAGGAATCCCGACTCCTCGACCCAGGTGGTACCGGTCATCTCGCCGTTGCCGTTCAAGCTGAACCAGCCGGCATAGACCGGATCGTTGCTGCTCGTGCCTCGCGGCAGAATCACGGTGACCCCGGTGCGCACCGGGCCTTCCCCGGTTTTCAGGGCGCCCTCGCCGCGAATGAGGGTGGTTGCGCCCACGGTAACTCCCGCCACGTCGGTAATTGCGTTCAGCGGGCCCGGAGTTCCATCGAAGGGCACGCCTAGATCGCGAGCGCGGACGGCGGCAGGCTGCGGACCTTGTGCAGTAGCCAGGGTGGCGCATACCGCGAGAAGAACGGTGGAGAGCCGATTCGAATGCCAGCGCATACCAAACTTTACCGCACCCGCACCCTTTTAGAACCTGCCCAAAAACCGATTTGGCGGGAGGCAGGTTTGGGTTCGAGGTTTCCCACCCATTCGACAGAATTACAAGAAGCAGATTCTTCGACTCCGCTGCGCTTCGCTCCTCATGAACGGGGCTGGTTGAGGGCTGAGGTTTCCCGCCCTTGCGACAGAAAAAAGTCGCAAGAACGGGGCACGGGACATTTGTGGCGGGTTGAAGGTCGACGGATTTCAATTGTGGACAGGTCTTCAGGGAGTTCGATGTCCCATTTCTCAAGCGATTTCCACCTTCGCCGATAAGCCTGTAAGTGCCTGTAGCGCAAACAACCGATTTGACCGGAGCGCACACAGCCAGCAGAAGGGATCCCTGGTCAAGATGAAACGTTCCTCACTCGGAATTCGGCTCATGGTTTACACGCTGATTGTGGTTTCAGTCACCTGCCTGGTCTGCGTTGTTTTTGCGTTGCGCATCGCCACCAATTGGATCTATGCCAGCGCCAGCGAGGGGGCGGCGGTTCAATCGGCGGAGCTCATTGGCCGCATTGCGACCATCGATCAGCTCTCCCGTGCCCAGGTGGAGACTGCCATGCGCGTACTTCAGGAGCAGAGCCAGTTGAAGGGGGCGCCCTCGCTGCAAGGCGGGTCCGTCGTCGCCGGCAAGCCGGTTCCGAATCTCTGCTTAGGGACGGAATCGCAGGTGTTGAACTTCGCGATGGTAGACCATGTGAAGGAACTGGCGGGCGGGACGGCTACGCTTTTTGCCTGGGACGGAACGAATTTTATCCGCGTAACCACAAACGTGATGAAGCCCGACGGTTCGCGCGCTGTGGGTACGGTGCTCGACCCTCACGGCAAGGCATTTGCCGCGTTGACGCAAGGGCAGCCGTTCGAAGGCGTAGTGGAGATCCTGGGAGTGCCCTACACCACCAGTTATGTGCCCATGAAAGATGGCGAGGGCAAACTGGCCGGGGCCTGGTACACGGGCTATCGTCTCGACTCGATCGCCTCGCTGGGCAAAAGCACGGAAGAGGCGGCAATTCTGGAACACGGATTTGTTGCGCTTCTCAAGCCGTCCGGAGCCGCCATATTTCATGGCAAGCAGGTCTCGGATGCGGAGTTGGAGCGCCTGCAGCGGGCCCCGAGCGGCTGGGTCATGCATGAGGAGTCCTATCCCGGCTGGGGATACAAGGTGCTGACTGCCTATCCGAACTCCGACGTAATGAAGCTCGAAATCAAGATCCTGAGCCTGCCTGCCGCGGGAACGCTGCTCATGGTCGTGCTGATCGTTGGCGCGCAACTCATTTTGCTCAATCGCCTGGTCTTGCGACCGGTGATCGAGTTGACCGGGCACCTGGGCACGGCCGACCTGAATACCTTTTTAGCTACCGACCGCACCGACGAAATTGGCGCGCTATCGTTGAGCTTCAACAAATACGTGATGCGGTTGCGGCAAACGCTTTTGCAGGTGCGCGAGGGGTCGTCGTCCGCCACAGCGAAGTCGAGCGAGATTCGCTCCATCTCGAAACGCGCGGTGACCGGCATGGCGGAGCAGAGCCAGTCTGCCCAGGAGGCTTCGGCGGCCGTGGCCAGGCTTTCCAGCGAAATCTCGAATTCGTCCAGCCATACCGACGAAGCGCTCGAACATACGCGGGCGGCGGCAGAGGCAGCACGACAGGGCAACGACCTCGTAGCATCGGCGGTAACGATGATCCGGGCCCTGACGGCAGACACGCAGCAGAGCGCGAGTTGCGTGGCGACACTGAGCGAGCGGGCGCGGCAGATTGGTTCGATTGTTGGAGTGATCAATGAAATTGCTTCGGGAACAAACCTGCTGGCGCTCAACGCATCGATTGAAGCGGCACGGGCGGGCGAGCACGGGCGCGGTTTTGCGGTGGTGGCAGGCGAGGTGCGGCACCTGGCCGAGCGCACGGCCCAGGCAACGCAGCAGGTTGCGTCGCTGGTGAGCGGCATTGCCGCGGAGACCGCCCAGGCGGCGCACGGAATCGAAGCCGCTTCGGCTCGCGCCACCGAGGGAGCCGCCACAATCTCCGGTCTCAGCAACACGTTTGAACAGATTGTGGCGCTGGTGGTTGAAGTGGACAGCCGTGTAGACCAGATTGCTCAAGCGGCGCGCGAAGAGGCGGCAACAGCCACCATGGTGAGCGAAACCATGGGCAAAGTTGCCGCACGTGCGCAGGAAAGCGCCACCGGCGCCGAACAGGTGGTGGCAGCGGCTGAGGAGTTGCTGGGGACCGCGAGCAGTCTCGAGGGCCTGGTGCAGCAGTTTGATATGCGCACGCTTCCTCAGGATGAGGAGAACCAGGCGCGGCAGACTCGTCCCGTTAAAAGGCCTTAGCTGGCCAGACGTTTTGCGCCCTGCACGCGGATAGAGACGTGGACCAGCGAGAGCGCGGCCGGGGTGACGCCGGGAAGGCGGCTGGCCTGGCCGATGGTGATGGGTCGAACGCGCTCCAGGGTTTCACGCATCTCGCGGGAGAGGCCGCTGATGGCGCTGTATTCCATCCAGTCGGGAATGGTGACGCCCTCGGCGGCCTTGAGCTTCTCAATGGACTTCTTCTGCTGTTCAAGATAGCCCGCAAATTTTATTTCTGTCTCGACGGCGCGGGCCTCGTTGCGGAGAACGGAGGGCAATGCGGTTCCCGTCTTTACGTCCTGATTTGAGGCCAGCGCGGTGGACAAATCCGCAAGCAGGGGCTCCTGGGCAACGGTTTCGCGCATTGCACCGAGTATCGGCTCGATGGTGACTTCGGGGCGCTTGAGCAGTTGCGCCCAGGTGAGGCCGGCGGTTGCGGGGAGATCGGCGAAACCGGCGGAGGCCAGACGCGCGACATCGACTTTTCCCGTTGTCAGCAGTTTGCCGAGCACGGCCATGCGGGCCTGCTTCCGTTCGTATTCAGCCCAGGCTTCATCGTTGATGAGGCCGAGGCGGCGGCCGTATGGGGTGAGACGGCGGTCGGCGTTGTCGATGCGCAGGTGCAGGCGAAACTCCGCGCGCGACGTGAACATTCTGTAGGGCTCGTTGGTCCCCTTGGAGATGAGGTCGTCGACCAGGATGCCGGTGTAGCCTTCGCTGCGGTCCATCGTGAAGGGGGCCTCGCCTTTCAACCAGAGCGCGGCGTTGATGCCGGCCATGATGCCCTGGCACGCGGCTTCTTCGTATCCACTGGTCCCGTTGATCTGGCCGGCGAGGTAGAGGCCGTCCATGCTTTTCACGCGCAAAGTGCGGTCGAGTTCGGTGGCGTCGACGCTGTCGTATTCGATGGCGTAGCCGGGACGCAGCATCTCCGCGTCTTCAAGGCCAGGGATGGAGCGGACTATTTGAAACTGGACCTCCATGGGCAGCGAGGTGGACATGCCGTTGATGTAGACCTCGTGCGTGTTCAGACCTTCGGGTTCGAGGAAGAATTGGTGCTGCGTCTTGTCAGGGAACTTGACGATCTTGTCTTCGATGGATGGGCAATAGCGCGGGCCAATGCCTTCGATTTGCCCCGAGTACATAGCCGATCGGCCCACATTTTCGCGGATGATGCGCAGCGTATCCGGCGTGGTGAAGGCGATGTGGCAACTGATCTGCGGCTGCACGATTTTTTTCGTCCGGAAGCTAAAGGGCGTGGGATCGGCGTCGCCGGGCTGCTCTTCAAACGCGTCCCAGTGGATGGTTCGTCCGTCGAGGCGTGGGGGCGTGCCGGTCTTGAGTCTGCAAGTCCGCAGGCCCAACGCGCGCAGTGCTTCGCCCAGCAGGACAGAGGCCGGCTCACCGCTGCGACCGGCGGGATAACGCTCCTCGCCGCAGTGGATGAGGCCGTTGAGAAAAGTGCCCGTGGTAATGATGGTGGCTCCGGCAAGGAGATTGCGGCCGTCGCGCAGTTTGAGCCCCAGCACGCGGCGGCGGGGACGGATCTGTGCTCCATTTCGCCCCGGCCCTACGGGACGGGGAAGGTCTGGTGGCGCATCGGACCCAGGGTTCCACCCTGGGCTATTCTCACGTTCTCCCTCCGGGAGAAACGAATCTTCGATCACGAGGTTGACGACTTCGGCCTGGCGGATATGGAGGCCGGGCTGGCTTTCTAGAACCTCGCGCATCTTCACGCGATAGAGCTGTTTGTCGCACTGGGCGCGGGGACTCCACACCGCCGGCCCCCGCGAAGTATTCAGCAGACGGAATTGAATGCCAACGGCATCGGCCACTTCGCCCATGATGCCGCCGAGAGCGTCGACCTCGCGCACCAGGTGTCCCTTGGCCACGCCGCCGATGGCTGGATTGCAGCTCATCTGCGCGATCAGGTCGAGGTTCATGGTGATCAGCGCAGTCTTCATGCCCATGCGCGCCGCCGCCATGGCAGCCTCGCAGCCCGCGTGACCGGCGCCGACCACGACTACATCGTATTGTTCGGTAAATGCCATTGGGTTGGGGAAAGTGCTTACATCTCTATTCTACGGAATCTTTCGTTCCTGCGTTGTGCTGCGGCTAGAGTGCCGCGGCGTCTTGCACCTCGCAACCGATTTACGCGTACGCCAGCTTTACGCTTCGCCAGGTGTAGGCAATCAGCACCAGCAACGCTGTAGCCACGAGAAAGCCAACCGGCGTGCTCGACGCTGCTGTAGTTCCCATAAAGTCGGCTTGCCGAATATGGTGCATTGGACCGACGTACCACCACGCGGTGTAGAGCGCCTCAAAGAACTTCCGGCTGCCGGTGACAACGCCGAGCATCAAAGCCATCGCCGGAATGAAAAGCGCGGCTGTTGCCCATGCACCGAAACCCGCGAAATCGCGTGCAAGAAGCAGGTGAAGGCCGAGGCCGCCACCGGTAATCGCAGCCACCAGCACGCCTGCCGCATAGGTTGCGAGCAACTGGCGCGGCACTGCATGAGGGGCCGAGAAGATGAGCGACCCCGTTGAGTATTGCGCTTCACGAGTGCCTAGTTGCGACCAGATGAGCGCAGGCCATAGCCATGCGGCGAGGATCACTCCCGAGCGCGCCGCATCGAGCGGAGAGGCCAGGCAGGCAATGAATAGACCAGCGGCAACTGTGTACCACCACCAGGCGTGACCGCGGAGACACAGGCGAAGCTCTGCCGCGACGAGTGTGAAATAGCGTATGCGCGAGGCGGCTTGCGATCCGGTTCGAAGCAACGGCGCGAGTTGTGCGGGGGATAGCTGCGGATGCGGGACATCGACGGCCTGGGCAGGCTCACAAACCTCGGCTCCTCGCGACGGCTTTGGATTCTTTGCGGAGAACCAACCCGCGCGCGCTGGATCGAAGCGATCGAAGAAGAGCGCGGCCAGCATAGCAAGCCCGGCGGCAATCGCAAAGAGCATTCCACGGCTCAGCACCAGCGCGGGAGTCCATTTGAGGCCGGTCCAGAGGAAGGTCTTTGTGGGCGCGTTCAGTCCGCCGACGTTGAATTGCGCGCCGTTCGAATACTGCGGATCGAGAACATGCACCTGGTGCTGCATCTGGCTCAGCACGGAAACGATGCCCGTGTAATCGGTGAATGGGTGCATCTGCTGGTCGGAAAATGCCTTTTCCTGGCTGATGACTCCGAATACCAGCAGAGCAATCCAAAGAAAGAAGTAGAAAATGTTGCCCACGCCGCCGCGCAGCACGGGAAGGCTCTCAAACAGCACGGCAAGCGCCGCGGTTACAGCCACTGCGCTTAGCCCGAAGAGGAATATCGGCGAAAAAAGCGCGATGAGATCGATGTGCGGATCGGCGCGATGGAACAAGTGGATGACGAGAGCGGCGAGGGCGAGCGCGAAAACCATGGCCGCGAGCACTGCAAAGTTGCTGAGGGCTTTGCCGATGGTGTAGAAGCTCTTGCTGATCGGCGTGGTGGCGAGGATCTGCCCGACCCGTGTCTGCCGGTCGCGCTGAATGGAGTTCTTGACAATGTAGAAACCGACCAGGCTAAGCCACACGGAGGCGACCAGCCCGATGACCGATCCCACCCAGGCCGAGTTATCCACGCCGCGGTACTTGTCCAATTGCAATGTGATTTGACCCGCATAAACCGCATAGGCAAGATAGACAGAGAACCCCAGCGTAAGCAGGAAGCTGTAGCGGCGCACGCGCTCAAGAAAGTCGGCGCGAACCATCTGGTAAAGGGCGCGGGAGCGGTTCATTGCTGAACGCCCGCGCGATGCTGGTTGAGGCAATAAAGATAGGCATCCTCAAGATTCGGCGGGACAGGCTTTGCGCCTGCGGGTGGTTCATCGCCCAACACACGCACATGCACACCGTCGCTGCGCCGTGTGGTGCTGCCGATGAGGAATTGCTGCTTGGCGGCATTCAGATCCGCACTCGAAACTACCCCCTCCCATACCTTGCCTTCCACCTGCTGCAGCAGCGCCTCGGGCGTTGCGTGCGCCACCAGCGTGCCTTTCGCGATGAGCGCAATGTCGGTTGCTGTTGCCTCCACATCGGAGACGATATGCGTAGAAAGAATGACGATTCTTTCGCCCGATAAATCCGAGAGCAGATTACGAAAACGAACGCGTTCTTCCGGATCGAGGCCCGCGGTGGGCTCGTCCACAATGAGCAATTGAGGATCGTTGAGCAACGCCTGCGCAATGCCGACTCGCTGCTTCATGCCGCCGGAGTAGCCGCCCAAGGGGCGCTTGCGCACTTCAGTCAGGTTGACCAGTTCCAGCAGGCCTTCGATGCGGCGCGCGGCGGTTGCGGAGTCCAGGCCCTTCACTGCGGCCAGGTATTGCAGGAACTCGACTGCGCTGAGGTTTGGATAGACGCCAAAGTCCTGCGGCAAATAGCCAAGCACGGATCGAAGCATGTCAGGATGGACCGCGATATCGGCGCCATTCCACAGGACGCGGCCGTCGGTGGCCTTGGTGATGGTGGCAAGAATGCTCATCAAGGTCGTCTTGCCGGCGCCGTTCGGTCCCAGCAGGCCGAGTACGCCTGGCTTCAGTTCCAGGCTGAAGCTGCTCAGGGCCAGAAGGCCTTTGCGATAGCGCTTCGAGACCTTCTCGATTTGAAGTTTCACTCACCCTCCAACGATGTCTCTTCCAGATGAGTCTTACGCATTTGGGGCGCGGAAGTTCCGGGGATTGGCGATGAGAGGGGAGCGCAGATGGCAAATGCTGAGGAACCGTCCCCTGGAATCTCCGCACAAGTTCTTCCTCTCGACTTTGCATTCCCGCGGGAGCTAAAGCCCCTTGATTGTGCAGGGCTTAACGTACAGGCCGAAGCCCGTACGCTTCGACGAATGTGAGTTGGAGAAGTCGATGGGCGCTAATACGATGACCGCTTGGATTGGTAGTTTCCCAGGTCTCAAAAGCGAGACCTGGGGCACCCAGACTCGTGGGCAAAGTTTCATGAAGAGACGAAGAACGCTCCGGAATCGTCTGTTGCGTCCATTCTGCCGCGCCCCGAACTTTATACTTGTTGTTGACATGACAGAATTCTTACCTGTTGACGAACAGATGGACCTGCTCGAAAAGGGCGCCGCGGAGATTATCCGCGTGAGCGACCTGCGCGAGCGGTTGGAAGACAGCCTGAAAACCGGACGCCCACTGCGGGTGAAAGCCGGCTTCGACCCGACCGCGCCCGACCTGCACCTGGGCCACACGGTGTTGATGCGAAAGCTGCGGCACTTTCAGCAGCTGGGGCATACAGTCATCTTTCTGGTGGGCGACTTTACTTCGCTGATTGGCGATCCTACGGGGCGGAACGTGACGCGCAAGCCGCTGACTCGGGAACAGATCGACGCGAACGCCGAGACCTACAAGGCACAGGCGTTCAAGATTCTGGACGAGAAGCTGACCGAGGTCCGCTACAACTCGGAGTGGCTGGGCAAGCTTGGCTATGAGGGCACCATCCGGCTGGCTGCGCACTTTACGGTCTCGCAGATGCTGGAGCGCGACGAATTCAACAAGCGCTACCAGGCTGAGCAGCCCATTGGCCTGCACGAACTGCTCTACCCGCTGATGCAGGGCTATGATTCGGTGGCCCTGGAGTGCGACGTGGAACTTGGCGGCACGGACCAGAAGTTCAACCTGCTGACCGGCCGCGAGCTGCAGCGCCACTATGGGCAGAAACCGCAAATTGTGCTGATGACGCCGATTCTGGAGGGGCTGGACGGCGTGCAGAAGATGTCAAAGTCGCTGGGGAATGCGATTGGCATCAACGAGCCGCCGGCCGAGATGTACGGCAAGCTGATGAGCATCAACGACGAGCTGATGTGGAAGTATTTTCTATTCCTGACGGACCTGCGCGGGTCGGAAGTCGAGGCGCTCAAGGCTGAGGTGGCTGGCGGCTCTCTTCATCCGATGGAGGCAAAGAAGCGGCTGGCGCGAACGATTACTGCGGGGTTTCATGGAGGGGCCGCGGCGGAAAGCGCCGATGAAAACTGGGCGCGGATGTTCCAGCAGAAGGAAACGGCTGAAGATTTGGAAGAGGTTGCTGTCCTGTTTGCGGATGTGTCGGGGCCGAGGGGAGAGTTGCATATTCCCAAGCTCTTGGTGCGATTGGGACTCGCAGCAAGCGGCGCCGAAGCCAGCAGGAAGATAGACGAAAAGGCTGTTAGGGTCGATGGGGATTTATCAGGTCGTTTGCGACCTTGGTTCAATCAGCTACCGGCGCGCATCGTAGTGCGATTGGGCAAGCGAGCAAAAGCTGCTCTAGTGTCAGAGAAAACGCCAAACGCGTGATTCTCTCGTAGAGAAGACAAGGCGACCGAGAGAGCTACGCCGTTTTTTCGCGGCGCTTCTTGATATCTTCCGCAATCTGCTGCACGGTGATTCCCTGTTGCCACTTGTGGCGGTCCCGTGTATAGTCGCCGCTTCCCGGACGGTAGACGCGCAAGAAGCGTGCGAAACCGCCAGCGCCCAATGTCCGCTGGAGTATCTCCAATGCGTGCTGCCGGAGCTGTTCGTCGGTCATTTCCGCAACGGCGCTCTCCTCTTCATGGGTCATGGCGTAAATCTCCTCCTCCAGTTTATAGGATTTTCGACTGCAATAGCGGATTTCCCCAATCCGCGCTGGACTCGCCGAATGAAGCGGTCATCGGTGGTGAGCACGCCGTCGACTCGAGCCTGCTGAGCGCAAGCCAGATGCAGGGCATCGAAGGCTCCATAGCCGAGCTTCTCAAGAACCTCGGCGCGCTGAAACTCCTCATCGATCAGGATGATCCGCTCGGCCGATGAAGCGAGGAGCTCCAGCACCTCGGGACGCATATTGCTGTAGGGATTATTCAGGATTTCAGCTTCCAGAACTTCGCTGATTACCCATCTCAGAGTTCCCTGGAAAACAAGAGTGAAGAACTCCTCAACGGCTTGCGATTCAGCACGAATGCGCGCTTGACTGCCCTTATCAAAAAGGCGAATCAGGGCGCAAGCATCGAGATAAATCCTCTGGATTCTTGCCATTTCCGATCCACCGATGTTAACTCATCGCAACACTCGGCAAATCGGCGACGCCTGGATCGGTGATCGTTCCTCGCTGGCCATGATTGTGTCTTCGGTTCCTATTCACGCGGAATGGAACGCGCTGGTGAATCCGCTTCATCGGCGGGTGAGCGAATTGCAGATTGAGCCGGCTAAGCCGTTTGTTTTCGATGCTCGGATGTTCCAGCAGGGATAGGGTTATTTTCTGTCTTGAGCCGCGAGTTACTAGAGTTACCTTACTTTTCAGATTTGGGTACTAAAGATTCGAGGGGGTGGGGGGCTATGTAGTAGTTTCTCTCTCCGGCCTGGCCACAGGTCTATGGCTGGAAAGCTGCCGCAAAAGCGACCCCTGAAATCATTCTCCTCTATTCATGCGTAATGATCTGCAAGGTGCGGCCAAATTATTTTTTGGCCGACCGCGCTGAGCGTCGCTCTGGTAATTACGACATCTGGGGATAAGATCGAACCGGAGAGTTTTTCAATGGATCGCCGCCAATTCCTGGTCGAGGCCGGGGCTATCGCTGCTGCAACTGGTTTGCCGTCCCGGGGGTTGGGCCAGGCGGGGGCCGGGGTTTCCGCGGAACTGGCTCTTGTTGAAAAGCAGGGTGCGAGGCAGATTCCGCCCACTTATACGGGGCTGAGCTACGAGATGGCCCAGTTGACGGACCCTGCGTTCTTCTCCGCCGCAAACCGCGACTTGGTTGCGCATTTCCGGCTGCTCAGCAAGCAGGGAGTCTTGCGCATTGGCGGGAATACGAGCGAATTCTGCTGGATGCGGGTGAACGCGTCGACGCCGGAGCCGAAGCTCCACGTTCCCACGGGCAACCTGGATGCGAACTGGATGCCGCACCGGCTGTTTGATCTTTCGCCGCAGAGTATCGATGCGCTGGCGGGGTTTCTGGAGGCGACGGGGTGGCGGCTGATCTACGGATTGAACTTCGGCAACAGTTCACCGGACCGGGCGGCTGCGGAAGCTGCATATGTGGCCGGCAAGGTGGGCGATCGGCTGGAGTTTTTCCAGATTGGCAACGAGCCGGATTTCTATCACGACGCCAACAACGGGACACGGCCGGCGAACTGGGGTTTTGCCGACTATCTTGCCGAGTGGACGGCATTTGTGGAGGCGATTGCGGCGCGGGTACCGGATGCGCGCTTCGGAGGGCCGGATGTGGGCGCATCGTCGGACTGGGTGACGCGGTTTGGCGACGAGATTCCGGATCGAGTGAGTCCGCGGCTGGCGGCGATGACCGGGCATTATTACGCCGAGGGACCACCGAACGATCCGCGCGTGACGACCGAGCGCCTGTTGGCCGGAAATCCGAAGATAACGGCGGAGATGCAACGGATTGAGGCCGTGGCGCGGGCGCATGGACGGGTCTACCGCATGACGGAGGGGAACTCCTGCTACCGCGGCGGCAAGCCGGGGATGAGCGATGCTTTTGCGGCGGCGCTGTGGGCTGGCGACTACATGTTGCAACTGGCCAGCCTGGGATGCGAGGGCGTGAATCTGCACGGCGGCGTCAGTGCATTCCTTACCGCGGGGCTGGGCGACCATACGCCGGGAATCGAGGTGGCCAAGGCCCCGCAAAAAGTGCGCAGCGGTTTTTATACGCCGATATCCAGCGAGCCGGGGAGTGCCGTGAGGGCCATGCCGGTTTTCTATGGAATGCTGCTGGCAAATCAGTTTGCGGGCGGTATCCCGCTCGATGTGAAGGGGCTCCCGGAGAGTGTGAATGCAACGGCCTATGCTGCTCGGGATGGGCAAGGCTGCAAAGTGGCGATCTTCAACAAGGATGAGCGGCAGGGATTGGACCTGTCGATCCATTCACCGGGAAAGGTGGGAGCGGGAACGGCTTGGAGGCTTGAGGCGCCGGGGCTGGACTCGACGCTCGGGGTGACGTTGGCTGGGGCGCCGATTGCTGACGACGGGGTTTGGAGTCCTCGGGTGGTTGAGCGGATCGCAGTGAAAGGCGGGATGGCGCGCATTCAGGTGCCGGCGAGCAGTGCTGTGCTTTTGTTCCTGCGGTGATGTGAGGCTGGGGAAGGTAGGAGCCGGGGCATCCGGCGAGGATGGGGAAGCCTCGTGCTGTCCCTACGGGGCGCGGGTCCTTTGTGGCGGGCAGTGACCCAGGATTCCGTCCGCTGCTGCGGACTCCATCCTGGGCTATTATCGACGGGTCCCTCCGGGACCAGGGTCTGTTCAGGCTCTGGGGGCTCCGTTCAAGCTCGGAGTGGTCCGTTCAGACTCTAGGTGGCTAGGGCAAAGGCGCGTGCGGATTCGAGCAGCTTGGCTACGGAATCCTTGGAGCAGGATTCGGTGTAGATGCGCAACAGGGGCTCGGTGCCGCTGGCGCGCAAAAGAAGCCAGGTTTCGGCGGCGTTGGGCTTGGTGGCGGCTTCGGGGTTGTCGAGGTAGAACTTTACGCCGTCCAGATTTTCCTGGCGCAGGATCTTCATGCCAGCAAAGACGGGCTCGCCGGTTTCTAAGGCGCGGGCTCGGGCGATGGCGCCGTTCTTCACGTCGTCGGGGATGGTGAGATCGATGCGGCCGTACTGATGCTCGCCATATTCGGCCTGCAGGTCGGCGACCAACTGGCCCAGCGTCTTGCCTTCCTGGGCCATTACGTTGGCCAGCAACAGGGCGTTGAGCAGGCCGTCGCGCTCGGGCAGGTGGCGCTGAAAGCCGATGCCGCCCGACTCTTCGCCGCCCATGACGATTTCGCGCTCCAGCATGTAGTCGCAGACGAATTTGAAGCCGATGCCGTGCTCGATCAGCTCGCGGCCATGCTTCTTGCAGATGCGGTCGAGCATTTTGGTGGTGTTGAAAGCTCGGGTTACGGCGCCGGGCCAGCCTTTGCGCTTGAGCACCCAACTGAGCAGGACGGAGAAGATCTTGTGCGGGTCGACGAAGTTGCCATGTTCATCGGTGGCGCCGATTCGGTCTGCGTCGCCGTCGGTGCAGAGGCCGGCCTGGCAGCTATTGGCCACTGTCGCCTCGCCGAGCGCGCGGATGTGCGGCTCGATGGGCTCGGGGTTGATGCCGGGGAAGAGCGGGTCGACGTTGCCGCGAATCTGCACATGCGCGACGCCAATGCGGGTGAAGATGTCGGCGATGATGGTGCGGCCGGCGCCATACATTGAGTCGATGCAGAACTTCATGCCGGATTTGGAGATGAGGTCGAGGTCGGCGAAGCTTTCGATGGCTGCAAGATAGGGGGGCAGGAAATCGACCAGCGTGATGGGGGCGGGCTGGGCCATACGCGGGACGGGCTGGCCGAGGTAGGATTCGATCTCCGTGATGATGGAGGGCTTGCCCGAGCCGCCGTACCAGGCTTTGTATTTGACGCCATTCCACTGCGCGGGATTGTGCGAGGAAGTGATCATGATGCCGCCGGCGGCTTTGCGTCGGCGGACACCAAAGCTGAGCGCTGGTGTCGGCGTGATGTCGTTGGCCAGCGCTACGGGAATGCCGGTTGCCGCAACAACCTCGGCACAGGCGTGCGCGAAGGCTTTGGAACCGAAGCGAGTGTCGTAGCCGATGCAGATGCCCTTGGCGGGGTCTTCATCCGCGGAGCCTTTGCGGGAATGGACATAGGCGGCCACAGCCTCGGCGGCGATGCGAACATTGGCAAAGGTGTAGTCGTCGGCGATGACGCCGCGCCAGCCGTCGGTACCAAACTTGATTTGAGGATGAGGCATTCTGGGGTTTCGTGCTCCTGGTGGTCAGGGTAATACACGTAGCTTCGAGCGCGGAAGAGGGAGATTCTAAACGCGTTTGGCCCAGTAACCGGGACGTCGCCTGGCGTGGGCCACGGCGATGATTTGGATTTTGCGGTGAAGCTCGCGGAAGACCACGAAATAGGGGTGGGAATCCAGGATTGCGCGGCGCGTGCTGCGTAGATACGGCGCGCAAATTCTCGGGGACTTTCGCACAACGCTGAATGTGTCTCGAAGTTCCGTATTAAAGCTCAATGCCGCAGATTCGCTTCTAGTCCAATACCATTCAAATGCAAGCTTTATCTCGGCCTTGGCTTCCGGGTGAACCTGGATTGGCTTCATCCACGCTGCCGAGCCCGGATCGTTGCGTCCATCTCAGCGAGGACATCCTCGAGCGGGATCATCTCCACTGCATCGGAGTCAATCTCGTCCAGGCGGCGCTTGATTTCGCTGTCCCACGCTGCTTCAATCTGTGCATCCGCCGGACTCTTATCTTTGATAAGCAGGCTCTCTACAATCCAATCGACATCATCTGGAGGCAATTGGCGGGCTTCTTCGAGAATTTCCTGGGCGCTTCGGCTCATGGAAAGATTGTAGCGCGCAATCGGCTTCCAAGTCTCATGATCGAGACGGGGCCAAGAAATCCCTTACGCCGAGGGCAGAACCCACACAAGATGCCCTGGTATTCCGATCCAATGCACGGAAGATTTCAATTAACCGCAGGAACGCGACCGTAGTCTGAAGGAAGCAGGCCCAGAGCAACTCCAGCCGCTTCAAGCGGCCTGTCAACTCCACTCAAATCTGTTCTGATAACTAGTCCAAGATCGTCCGCCTGGCTTGCGAAGCCATTCAGTCTCAGCTGGCACTCTAGCCTGATGAGAGCTTCAAACACACGACCGACTTGCGAAGCATCCTCAACGCTGCCGCTCGATTTGATTCGGAGGCTGAATCCGTGGCCTCGCCAGTAACCCCACGCATCGTAGAATGCGCTACGAAGCTCGTTGAGCTTAAGACTTTCCGCTTCGTCGCGGAAGTGTCTCTCGCGTTGAACGCGGTCTCTCCAGATTTGAATTACGAGGAGAAAGGTTGCCAGCCCGTAGAACGCGGTAGAGAATGCAGTTACTACGATTGCGGTCTCAGCACTCATGTGCATGTCTTACTGCCAGGCGCTCCAAGTCATGCATTGAGACTGGAGCCCTATCTCAGATCAACTCGTTACGCCCGGTGAGGCCTAGCTCTTTCACAATTTTCCCCACATCCTGGGAATGGTCGCGGTGGGCGATCAGGAGGGCATCTTCAGTATCGACAATGACAAGGTTTTCAACTCCAACCAGCGCTACAAATTTCTTGGGACTGTAGATGTAGTTGTTGCCGGCGTCGATGGTCAGGTGGCCTTCGGTTTCTGCAACGTTGCCGT
>Ga0302140_10005355_pt1 | contig 16214 bp, 25 predicted proteins | sample I_Bog_E1_1_FD_202095 | JGI IMG/M metagenome (GOLD analysis project Ga0302140, IMG submission 202095) | Peat permafrost microbial communities from Stordalen Mire near Abisko, Sweden - I_Bog_E1_1 | ecosystem: Environmental > Terrestrial > Soil > Wetlands > Peat | place: Sweden: Abisko, Stordalen... | reverse complement strand
ATTAAAAAAATGAAAATAAATAAAAAATACGTAAAAATACGTAAAAAATAAGTAAAAATAAGTAAAATAAGTATATTCAATACCCCCACCGATTCTTATTGGATTCTTATTTCCTGATTCAGATCTCAAATTTAAAAACAACTAGAAAAACTCCTTTCAAATTTAATTATTCGATATTTTTCTTTAATTTATCAAAACTCATACTTTATTTTCTCCCAAATTTCAAATGAATGAAAACCTAATAGATCTCGCTTATGAAGAAAAGGAAGCCCCTACACCCAAAATCTCTTTTCAGCCCCATTTGTTTGTTTGTGAGGATGTAGTTTCTGAGCAGCAGCCCTATTCCAATCTCAATTCAAGCAATTCTAAAGTAACATCGGAAACCCAAACTTTTGATGAAAACTACTTGGAAATCACCCCAGATGAATTTATGCAAAACCGAATAGTTTGTATAGAGCCGACCCCTTATACAGTATCTCAAGGGTATCTATATGCATTTTATACTGACTAAAAATTCTATAGCTTTTTTACTTCCTATAAACTTTATACCATAATGTCGAAAAAATCCACAGAATTGAATTTCAATTGCAAAGTCAATCGTCGTTTCAGTGATTTCGAATGGTTATCACAAACTCTGATTAATAAATATCCTGGGTACATCATTCCTGAATTGCCCGAGAAAAACTTCTTGGCTAGCATGAATTTCGAAAAAAGTGAATTCATCGATGCCCGAAGAAAAGATTTGGAATGCTTCCTGACGAAATTGTTAGAACACAAATATTTACGCAATGCGGAAGAAGTGAGGGCATTTCTGGCAGATGATGAAAAAGTAACTTGATATTTGATAAAATTTTCTTTTTCTGGAATCTTATAAATTTTCAAGCAGGAGTTCTCGATCGTCAAGGGCAAGAGTGAAATGAAGCTCAAGGGGTTCTCAGTAAATTTCACCAAAGATCTGGTGAATTACCTCAGCAAGAAAAACATGTATTTGAAAAAACAGAACGATGAAGATAAGGATCTTCAGAATTATCGTGTTTTTTTCATGGATTTGAAGGATTCAGCTGAAAATCTCGCGAAATGCATTGAGGATTTAATAGAAATGAAAGGAGGTGATTTGAAAAGTTTAACAGGATTTGATATTTCTTCAAGTGAATTAGGTTCGTTTTGTTTCCATTATTAAAACTATTATTATCTGGTTTTTATAAGTTCTTGACCAACAATTGTCAGAGGAAACGCATATTTTTACAGAGAAAAAAGTCAAACATCTCCAAAATTTTATCGATATTCTTGAAAACAATACCCTTTTCCCTCTTAAGGCATATTAACTTTTAAAAAATCAACTAATATTAAGATTTTTTTCATCTAGAATTGGATAAAAAATTCTTCTGAAGTGATTGCGGCTTTGAAACGAAGGGAAATTTTGGACGATGAGGTGTTTGAAGACATAAAGAAAATAGAAGAAATGAAAAAACTTAATCTCAAAACTAACAATAGACGGGACATAGAAATGGATGTTTTACAAACCCGTTTGGACTCAAACCAAAAATTGTTGTTTAAAACGACAAAAATATTGCTTTCTGAGATTTCCGAATATAAGAAAAACTCCGAATCAGAGTTTTTTAAGATTTTGCGAGGCTTCAATGAGATCCATTGGATGTTTTCTAAAGAAGGCGGCTATATTTATTGAGTTTGTTAATGAAAAAAAAAACTTTAATTTTGTTATTTATTTGTAAATTTATATTATTTAACTAAAAACACCAAAAACATAAAATGGCAACTCAAAAAAATGAATTTTTGGAGAAATACCTCCCCAAAAAAAACACAAAAACCCACGCAAAGGCTCTCCCGCAATTGAAAATCATAGATCCTGACATGGAATTCGAAAAAACTTCCTCACAAGGTGAAGATGAGATCCCTCTCCTATATAATCCCCAAGGCCTGGTTCTTTCAGATACTCAAGCCAAAACCTTATTAAAAAAAGGTCTATTAGAAGCGGATTTTATGGAAAATTCCAAGAAAAAGCCCGGGGAGGGATTGAAAAATCTTAAGGTTTTTTAATATTTTTTTTTAATGTTTTAAATCATTATAATTAGCCATCATCGGGGACTTGGGTTTCGATTAATGAAAATGTCGTGAAAAAAAAGGCGAATTCAAAGGAAAATTCAGATTCAGATCAATCACCTGTAAGGAAACGACATGATTCGGATTCAGAACATGAAGGAGCTATGACCATAGAAGAGAAAGAACAAAAAGCTCATAAGAGTTTGAAAAGGACTTATGCTGCTGCTTTGGGAATGGATGAAGATAAGGATTCTGACCTTTCACCTGAGAGGAATAATGAGGATGTGGAGGATTTAGAGGCTGAAAATCAGAGGAAATTGTTGAAAATAGCAGAACAATTCAAAAATGCTGAAACAGTCTTTAGAGATGATAAGGGGATTAAGATAGATTTATCAAAGAAATTTGAAGATAAAAAAGCAGAGCTTTTGAGAAAGAACCAGGAGAGGATTATGGAATGGGGGTCAGGATTGGTGCAGAAGCAAGAGAAACAAGAGAAAAAAAAGTAAAAAAAGTATTTTGCTTGCCTGAAAACAAAAAAAATAATAGATTTTTTTTTTTTTAAAGAGAAGTCGAAAAGCTGAAAACTGAAAACTTCACGAATTATGAGATTTCTAAGGAAAGGGAAAAGGAATTGATGGGAGTGGATAGATTTGGGGATCCTATGAAACAAGTAATGGATAAAGATAAGGAAAAAGAGAAGAAATCTGAGAATCTATATGCGGGATTGAAGAAGAAATGTAAATTCAGAGGGATTCCCAATAGATTCGGTATAGAGCCCGGTCATAAATGGGATGGAGTGGATCGAAGCAATGGATATGAAAAGAAATATTTGGGAAGTATCAACAAGAGGAAATTGGATAAAGAGTCGAAAGAAATGGAGCATTTGAGAGATATGTAGAGGGGGGGTTGGTTTTTTGAAAAAATTAAGAAAAATTATTTATTGAAAATTGTTCTATTACGTCGTTTTTTTGATATTTAATTTGGCTGTCTAAAATTTATAATAAAAATTTTCACGTGATATAACAGGTCGAGTCTTTTCTTCTAACAAATGTCCTCCACTTGCGCATTCAGCAAAAAAATGCTGCCTGATGTTAAAAATAGCTACAAAAGCCAATTACATAAAACAACCATCAATTCAAATCTCCTTCTCAACAACAGCAATCAAACAATCATAGAAGAAGAAAAAGAAGAAAAACGAATATATACCATAAACTTTTCCGAGGAAATGATTGAAAATGCCCAATCTTTTCAAGTCGATGTGCCCATCCCAGTCAGTTATAGCATTTCCCAAAGCATCACACTGATTGTGGGTGTCTTGAACAGAGTATTAAAACCCTATTACTACAAATTAAACCCCAAAGCTCAATATCTTTTATATCAAGCGAAGAAAAACGGAAAGGCTAAGCTTGATTTACCAAGTTTTTTATAAATCTTATAAAGTTTTCATGATCTAATGAATTTTTCAAGGTTTGGCAGGAGATACTTTAATTGCAGAGACTGGTGTTATAACGTTTTGTTTGATTTTTAAGGAGAAAAATGAAAATAGCATTGTTTTCATGAAAAAAAACCATACACATTCCTCAGATATTGCAAGCAAAATTTACCAAAATGCTTTGAGAAAAGAAATAAAAATCCAAAACGCTCCTTCGAAGGAAGAATATAAGGTAAAACGAAGCTTTTTCATGTTTTGTTCTTGCGCTTGGTGAAATTTTTAAAGATGCTCAGACGATTAATTAATAATTACATATACCTTTTATTTGTTTTTATGTTTTTTCCCCAGTTTAAATGCATTATTTATTAGTGTTCCTCAGAAAGTCTATATATTTTTATGTTTTTTTGGGGTTTTAAGAGTTTTTATCGTTTTATGTTAAATCTGAAGAACTTCCTCTATTGTTGCTCTTCGTAATAAAATGATTATTTTTTTAAGTTCTTCGAATTTCCCAGAATAATTTCCCGAAACCTTCTCCAAACAAACAGAAAATGCATCCTTATCTTCAATTTTCAAGCAATTTTCCTTCATTTCCTTTGCGATTCTCTTCAAAATATCTTATTTTTTTTATAAAATGTGAGAATGATTAATGAAGCACCTCCTGCAAATGGCTTTCCAACAATAAAACTGTGTTTTTGAAAGTTTTCTGCAAATTTTTTATGTCAGTCTTGCAAGAATCGAAATCCTCGGAGGTTTTTTCCTTTAGGCATTTTTGGTTAATTTTTTCAATCACCAGTTTCTTTTTCAAAAATTTAAGAATGAAATGAAGAAAATGTTGACTTCTAACATATATTGCTCCTTTAGAAAAGCATCTGAATCCAAAAATTTATTGAACATCGCCTTCCAGAACATGTGTTTTTTTTTGATATAAATATTGTTTTAATTAAATAAAAATTATAATTTTTTTAACAAAATTCATTCATTTAAATAAAAATGGTTCAATAACAATATTATAAAAAAAATTATCGAAAAAATATTTTATTATTTCTTTTGATTTTTGTTTCAAAACACATTATAAATTTTTTTTTCCAAGTAAAAATAATTCTGAAGCTTACTATAAAATTATGTTATATTTTCCTGAAAAAAAAAATAAAAAATTTAAACCTTTTTCTCAAAAACAAAGAAAAAACAGAGTTTAGAATATAGAAAATCTAAATTCAATGAATTTATCCAGCAATGAAGAATCAACATATAAAGCAATTTATAACAAAATTGCAACAAACACTCAACTTACCAAAGGCACTTGTATCAAGCTCATGGTTAAACGAGGTGGGATCTCTCAGGACGTTGCAACAAAAGTGCTTTTTCCATCTTAATGTGAAATTTTTTACGAAAAATATTTTTTTTTGAAAGATTTGGAACAAAAGTTCTAACCATCAAAACGAAGCAAAACTTACCCAAAATCAATTTTTCTATTTATTGAAAAGTGTAGCGGCTGTTCAATCGGGATTGACATATGATGAGATTGAAGATCTTTCTAAATTAAAAGGTCCAAATATAATTCAAGAAGTTTTCTTTAATTTTATCTCCATTCTAGAATTGAAAATCCCTAAGTTTCCTAAAAGTGATGAAAAACCCGCCTCGAGCAACAAAATTACTGCTCCAAACACTCATAATGAAGTGAAAAATCATGAAGATAATGAAAATTCCTCCTTTCATCAGGAAATTTATGAAAGGCCGAAAGTTTCCCTTTTGAGTAATCTTGAAGCAACCGTTAATCTAAATGGGGAAGACACTTGGGATAAGAAACCAATTGAAAACAAAAACACCCCAATCTTTAGCTTATTAAATAATGATAGTGTTTCGATGGATCTTGAGGGCTTCAAGTTGCATCCCGCGGATCTGGTGAAAGGATTGGCAGAGGAAGATAAGGATTTTCGTTTTTCAGATGATTTCAACCAAAAGGTTTCCACGAACCTGTCATTTTTGAAATCTGTCAATCAAATGCCCGTGAATTTGGAAAACAAGGCTAGTAAAATAGAAGCTGAACCAAATATTAAGAAAATTATTGGGAGATCTGTAGAAATCATTGATTATGTCTTGATGAAGAAGGGGTATCTGGATAGTTCATATTATATATATAAGATAAGCACTCGCAAAGATGATAAAAATCTAGCAGTTGTTGAAAGAAGGTATTCAGATTTTGAATGGTTGCATACCTATCTGAGCAATCATCCGAAATATCAAGGATTGTTGGTTCCGAAGTTACCTGAAAAACATGGAATCGGTGCGAGTTTTTTCAATTATCTGAGCAACGATGCGGAGTTCATCAAAAAGAGAAAAAATGTTAATTTTGGTTTAATTTTTAAGAAGACTAATAAAAAAATTTAAAGGATTTGGAAAATTATCTAAGGGAGACGCTTGCCCATGAAATTTTGCAAACTGATGATGTTTTGGACAAATTTTTGACTCTGAATTCTAATGACTTCAACATACTGAAAACACAAAATGATATTTATGATCAACAGACTGACAGCAGCAGCTTTTTGAAAATGCCAACACCTGGAAACATCAAGAGCTTCTATCAGTTTTATGAACATGCGCAGGCCTATTTGTACACAAAGTATAATTCTGTGATAAAGAAAAAAAAATCTTGCGTAACTTTTTTATAATAATTTTTGTTGAAAATGATTATAAATATGTTAATAATTGAATTAGGCCACAGAACATCTAGACTTGATCGTGGATTGTATTAATAAAATTTGCCACGACTTGAAAAAAATTTACGAATGCTTAAAAAAACTGACCGATTTGCAAAAAGTCCTTTAAATAAAAAAATCTTAAATGAAAATTTTTAAAAACAATCAGGATAATTTGAAAAATTTAAGTTCACTCAAGGAAACAATAGTTATGAAACCAGATTCCGAATCGACAGATTTCCCTTCTTTGAATCAATGGGGAGAATATCTAAATTTTTGTTTAATTAATGATAATGCAAAAGATTCTCAAATCCTCCAAAATGTAGAAATTCTCCTAAAGAAAATTGAGGTTGTGAACATTGCACAAGGAAACTTGAGTAATTATATTGACAATCTAGACTATGCAATAAATCTTTATGAGAATAAGAGAAGTAGTTTAATTGGAAGGTAAATTAAAACAATTATCTTTTATTAAATTAATATATTTTAGTCACAATGGCACCTCAAATGAAGAAGGATCAGAATTGAAACAATTGCAATATAAGATCAATTCTTTGCAAGAAAGCATAAAATTGATTGAAAATAATCTAATGAAAGAATTGAAAATTTTCCAAGAGCAACTGTATAAATTTAATAAAAAAAATCGAAAAAAATAAAATGTTTATTAAAGGGAAAAAGACATCAAGGAGATTTTCTTAAAATTGATGAAAGAAAAGAAAGACTTCTACATTTCCGAAATTCAAAGTTTCCGAAACTTTAAATAATTAGTCCACTTTTATCTACCCATAATTTTTTTTTTCATTTGTTCACTAAAAAATGAGAACGATTCAAGACATTTTAAAATATTTTATTATTGTTTTATTCGATTTATTTTCCATTAAAAAAATTATCTTATTTTATTAGCCTAAATGAGCGACTTTGTTCGCCTCATCATAATTCATCTTAGTGCAAAACTTATCATCCGCCTTCATAGTATTGAAAGCTCCTCCCGAGCAATTCATCAAATTCTGCGTTTTATTAATCTCATTCTGAGTCTGATTTGGCTCATAATCCGTTTTGTATTGGGAATATTTATCTTCATATGCGAAAAATTTATAAATTTGCGATATGGGAATCCCTTGATGCACATTCTGCTTATTCTCTATGTCCTGTCGTTTCTGAACTTCTCTCCTCTTAAAGTCTTTCTGATCTATATAATTTCCTTTGGCCTCGCTGGTATATTTCAAATCAGCTGACAAATCGACCCCTCGTTGAATAGTTTGGGTGGCTGATTCATAGGTTATTTTGCCATACGTCCTACCAAATAAATTTTCTGATTTGACGCCGGAGATATAACCGGCATAACCTATGAAAGAATTAAAATTAGGATGATAGGAAAGGAAGTAGAACCTGGGATTCTGGCTTTGGATTTTTGCATTTGGAGAATATCTTCTTCATTCTCGTTTTTGGGAATGTAACCTGTGTAGCCAGGGATGATGTTGTTGATGCGGGAACCTTCAAACATGGGAGTCAAGTGTAACTGTTAAAATTTTTTGGGTGGGGTTTTTATTAAATTATTTTTTTATTAATGATTTTAAAAAAATAATTTGGAATTTTGAGAACATGAAAAATTTTTTTTATAGAAAAAACAAAATATGATTTTTTGTGTTTTTTATTTTTTGATAAATTTAGTTAAAAGCAGAAATTAATACTTTATGTCTTCATTTCCTTGTTATAAACCTATTTTTAGGATTTCTCTTTCAAATTCCTCTTTATTGATAATTAATATAACATTTAATATTTTTACTTTATAACATTAAACTCCATGAAAAATCTTGAAGTTCCAACAACAGGTTCGATTTCAATCAATTAATTCCCCTAATTTTCTTTTATAGATGACAAAGGTGGGACATCCAGATCTCCCATCATAATTAGCGAAAAAAGCAGTGGTATGTTTTCATGGTCTCATCAAATAACTCTATTTTTTTAAAAAAGCAAACATGATTAACCCAGATGTATCACATTTAGAACGGCCTAAAATATCTGAATTTGAAATGGCTTCAACGCCGAACAACAAATCTACCCAAAAATCCCCCAAAGGCAAGAAATCTAAAATGATTGATCTCGAAGACATTGCTCCAATTTTGGAGAAACTACGAAAAAATGTGGGAGAAGAGCCTGTAAACATTCGTAAAGAAGAGGAGGAATCCAAACTTTCCTATGATAAAATGATGAGAGCCGTTAATGAAAATCATGCCAGAAATACAAAAGGCCAACATTATGGCTTTGGAGAGGCCTGTTGCGATGTTGAAACTGGTTATCATTGTTGTTGCGGGACTTCTAAAAACACAGAATTCGAAAAATTCGGGGTGGGAATCAATTTATATTTTAAATTTCTGAAGTATTTGCTGGTGTTTTTTCTGTTGTTCATGTTACTTGCTGTGCCTTCTCTCTATTTGAGCGCAGAAGGTACTAAAACCAATTTTTTTTTTTCTGGAATTTTTTTAAGCTGCTAAGAGTATTCCAAATTTCTCCATTTCAACCTATTCGAACCTTTTATTCGCGAGCACCATTGGAACCTTTGGTTATGATTCCTTCGTTTGCGCGCAGACAATTTTGGGATCAAACCAAACGATTACTTTGGATTGTGGAACTGATTATATCCTATATAATAGTTCGATCTATGGGCTTTTAGCCCCAGCAGACTATATCAGCGATGGGTGTTTTTACACTGACATCTCGAGGGTTGATACATCTTGCATAAATAATAGTGAATATAATGAATTTTTCAATGAAACTTGTGGAAATAGGACGAATTGCTCATTTATTCCAAATGCTTCACTTTTTAATTCTTCTGCTGAATGCACAGAGAATTTAAATACATATTATCTTTACTTTAATGCATATTGTGCAAATGATTACTTGGATTTGTCGGGAGGCAGAGAAATTGATAAATCTTATATCCCCATCATCATTTCCTTTTTCGATGCAGGTATAATTTTGGCGTACATCTTCATGCTATTTAGTTTGAGTGTGTCTCAGAAAAAAACAGTTAACAATGTGCTGCACAATTCATTGTCACCTGCACTTTACACTTTGGAAATCATGCATTTGCCGAGAAACATGGATAAAGAAACATTAATTGTCTCTCTTTGGAAACATATGGAAACTGTTTTGAATGATGCCTACAAGGAACATAAAAAAATATTCAAAATCGTTGATATTCAAGTCGCGCAAAAGGACAAGATGATGAAATTTGCGTATCAAAAGGGAGAGCTTGTTAGGAAAGTAAAACCAAATAGTCTTTTATATTTTAATTATATTTTTTAGAGGAATGCTATGATCAGGAAATGGGCCACCAAATATGACACACATAGAGCTCTTCCCGAATCTGTTCTCTTCAGTCACCTGAAGAATTTTATTGTTGCGTTGGAAGTAGAGGGTATAAAAATTTGTAAAATTTCCATTGAAAATTATTTATGTTTTTTTAGTTCAAGATAAGGCAAAACTTGAGCTTTACTATATTGAAAAAGTGGATTTGAAAGTGGCCAAACTTGATGAAAAAATTCAGGTTGCAGAAAAAGACCGTCACATTGAAGTTTTTGACTTGTTGCATTGATTAAAAATAACTTTTTTCAGTTTAAAGCTGCATGGGTGACTTTCGAAACCATGAGGCAAAGAGATTTAGCGTACAATTATTTTTTCACAACACCTCTGGAAAGATGTTGCTTTGCAATTTGTTCGGAATCATGTGTCAAAAATAAAAAAAAACTGTTCATGGACAAAGAGTTGAAAGTGACTAATGCACCTGACCCATCAAATATCAATTGGCTAAACTTAGATAGTTCCCAGTTTAGCAAATTTATAAGGAGATTAGTGAGCATTATAATAACTCTTGGGTTGCTAATTGGAAGTAAAATAACAAAATTTAATATATAAAGTTAAAATAAAAACAAGCTTTTGCTCTCATTGCCTATATCAAAATCCAACAACAGGATTTCTTGGCTCAATATCCAGATGTAGATTGCTCGCTTCACACCAACGTCACAAAATCTGATGTTGAGATCGACTACTCCTCCAAAACAAGACAAGGTCTTGCGGAATGTTATTGCAAAGAAGACATCCAGGACAGGCTTGACGAATCTTTCACTGTGACCATTGGAGGGCAGGTCTCACAAGAAAAACTTTGCCAAATGTGGCTACAAAAAGATGTCTTCACCAACCTGTTGCCATTCCTCATTTGCATTGTAATTGTCTCTTTGAATATGATTATGCAGACCCTCTTCAAAAGTAAATATTTGTTTGGTTATTTTATTCATTAAATAAATCGAAAGTTTTGAGCTCCTTTGAAAATCATAAATATCTTTCTGCTGAATTGGCTTCCAGAGTCATCAAGATTTTTGTCGCACAATTTCTGAACACTGGAATAATTCTTCTAATTATTAATATCCGTTTTGAAGATGGAAGCAACGCGGCTCAAAAATTGCAAAGCATCATTAAAGGAAGGTTTTACGATTTCAATCCATTATGGTTTGAAGGAGTAGGCACTGTGGTCCTCCTTACCATGTTCATCAATATTTTCAGCACACCTCTAATGGTCTTATTTTTCCATATGTTACGATTAATAAGTCGATGCATTGATCAAAGTAATAAATTTTTTAGATTGATATCATTTTTTCTTTAGAATGCCAATGTGATAGACATGTATCCAGGCAGAAGACACAAAAAAAGTATGAAAATATGTATATGGGACCTGACTTTTTGATAGATTTTCGTTACTCTCAGGTTAAAATTGTAAAAATTAGAAAAAAATAAAAAATTTTGTCTCAGGTGTTGACATCTGTTTTTGTATGCTTCCTATATAGTGCTGGTTTGCCTTTTTTGTATGTCACAACTTTTATCCAATTGTTGATAATTTATTGGTTGGACAAAATTTTTAGTAAATAAAATTTCTCAAAAAACAAAACAATTTAAATTCTTTGTTTTAGTCCTGAAAGTTTGCAAACTTCCCAAAAACATTGATGAACAAATCGAAGTTTATGTGAAAGACATATTATTTTTCATTGTAATTGCCCATCTTCTTTTTGCAATTTGGATTTATGGGGACAGTTCAGTTTTTCCTGAAGTACAATAATATATTTTTACTTATTATCCAGCTTAATTTTTTATTTAAGACAATAACCATTTCTTATGTGGAAAACTATCAGCAAGATGCTTCTAATTTTCTTACAGAAAATGATTTCAACAGTGGCTATTTTGACATTTTCAAAACTCGGGTAGCAAAAACACAAAATATCATCCTCTTGATATTACTCTTTTTGATTGTGATCTATTTCATAGTCGCGTTGGGATTAAAATTCTTATCTCTTATTGAACTACATATTTTTAGAATTTTGCTTTGGAAACCTCTAAAAAATCTTTTTGCAGCCTGTTGCAAAAAATTCTCTCACAAAGGGTATTTTTCCATCAAAAACAAATTGGGGAAAATGAATTATTTTAAAGGTTTTCATATTTTTTTTGATCGATTTAATAAAATGAAAAAAAATCAAAGTGATGACAAAAGAACAGCTAAAGAAAGAAAAAATCTTGACTAAAATCACATTGAATGAAGCAGGTTCCAAGATTAATCCTGAATACAAGCAAAGATTAGAAAATAAACTCAAAATGATTGAAGAGGGTTTCAAGATTAAAACGAGTTCTGAATTCGTCAATTACAAATTCATCGGGCTACCTTCATATGATTTGAGAGTACGTTTTACTGATAAAATTAATATAAAATTTCAAAATATTAGCAAAATCCTACATTTAAAGAAATGTTTGCAGTTGATGAGTTTATTTCTTAAAATTCACCAAAAATAAGATGGAAAAAATAATTTAATATAAAAATATCATAAATATAATTTTGTAAATACCATTTTGTTACAAAACAAAAGGGGGCTTAAGGCGTGGTTAGTACTAAGGTGGGGGACCGCTTGGGAAGTCCACGTGCTGATAACCCTTTTTATTTTTTTTTATTTTGAAGGAGAAAAAGAAAGATAGTTTACACCGTATAATTTTTTTTATGAGTCAAAAAAACGAAAGGGATACTTCTCCATTTTTTTCATAATAGAAACATTTATTAAAATATCATATTAAAAAAAGAAATAGTTATTTTAAATAAATTTTGAAAAAACAAAAATGAAAAAACATCTTATTTAGTTGCAAGAATTATTTTTACCATTTCGTCATAATTTATATTCCCGTCTCCAAAAATATCCACTTCTTTTATTAGTTCATCAATTTCTTCATCAGTCAATTTGTCTTCCATTTTTGTCATTTCTTGTCTTAATTCAGCTACAGATATTTTTCCTGTCTCATCCTTATCAAAAACCCGAAAAGCTGCCAACAATTCCTCTTCATTATCAACATCTCTTAATCTTTTCGCCATCAATGAAAGAAATTCTGCAAATTCGATAGTTTCAGCTTTTTCATTGGCAGTTTCCTTTTTCACCATCTCCAAAAGCTCAGGTTCAGTCAATACTTGACTCAAAACTTTCATCACTTCCATCAGTTCTTTCACTGATATCGTCCCATCTCCATCCTTGTCATAAAGTTGAAAAGCTTCACGGAATTCAGAAATTTTTTCTTCGCTCAGATCTGCCATATTTAAAACTTTTTCTGTTTTTCTGAAATTAGAAAATTAAAAAATAGATAAATTCAACACACAAAATAACAAATGAAAAAAAATGAATGAATATAAATTCAAATTAATATTTTTTTGTTTTTTGGAAAATTTATTTTAATCGCCAGATAACTCGTACGCCGGATAGATTTTGCCAAAATTATTTTATTATTTATTTTCAATTATTTTGACTTCTATTTTTTTTCTCTTTTTTTGATATTATATAATTTTAACTCTCGAATAAATTGAATTTTTATCTTAAATTTTATCAATAAAATATTTTGAATTTACTTCGTCTGCAAACAAAATACAAATATCCGTATCATCCTTTTTAAAACTTATTATTTGTTTTCCAGTTTCCACTTTGTAGCTTTGAGTTGCCAAGACCAATAAAAAAGAGCAATTATTATATATTTTTTCGAGATTAGATTTCTTTTCTTCCCATTCATTCACTATTTGTGAGTATTGGTTTAAAACAACTTCAAGATCCTTTTTAATTTGAAGGCAGAGTAACAAATTAATATCCGGTTTAATAATGTCTAATTGGAGTGAGATGACAGTTGGATCGGTTAAACGCATTTGAAAAAGACCATGAGGTAAGAATATATAAGAATCAAGAAGGAAATAATTGGTATTTTTCATCACGATTAAATAAGGTTTATTCTGAGCATAAGACAGCATTTCAGAATCATTAGACATCGTATAAATATTTTCGATGTGAAACTGGATCTCAATTGAATTAAGTCGCTAAAAAAGTTAAAAATACATTAATAGAAAATATATTAAAAAATACTTTGTAATTAATTGGATTTTGGGTGCTGAGATATTTTGCAGTTTGAATCTTAAAATCCATTTTTTCTTTTGCTAAATAGGATTGGTGAAATCTCAAGGTAATAAGTTCTTCAAAACAAACTCCTTTAACTCGACTGTCGATGAGTGAGTTATTTATCATTGACTTGACTTCCTTTATTCGTTTTGAATAATAATCCTGATCATACTTTGTAATGTCTTCTCGGGAGTTGAGATCTTGTTTTAAAAAGTCATGAACCATCGGCAGAATGGAGAGAATCTTGTAACATTTTGAATGAGCTTTTTTTCTTTCACATATCATGAGTTGCTTATCAATGATTGGTGTGTCATCATATTCAACAAAGCAATCTTTGTCCATGTGAAAAATGGATTTTAGTAAATCAGGATGATCGTGGGAATTCAATTGACTCTTAAACTTTCGATGGATTTCCTGAAAATCCTCCAATCTATTTAATTGATAATGGGACACTTTTTCTTCAATTGATTCACCAGTAGATTGACATATTAGCATTGCCTCTCTGGGGATGAACTTAGACATTTTAATAATTTTTTCAAAGTCTGTAGTCTGAAATTTTATATGTTCAAATTCAGTTTGAATTATGAATGGAACTGATTTCTCTGAAACCATGCTTATATATTCGTGCCGATCAAACTCCTTATATCGTTTATCCGGCTTAATGTTGTTATTTGCTGATTCAGAAACCACTATCATTGTCCATTCAAAGCATAAAAGATCTGCAAGAATTTCATCTCCTTTCCCATAAGCCCAATTAATTTGATCAACAATTAAGATGATGATTCTCTTCTCTTGTTTAGCTTTTTCGAGAAACTTTCTGAGAAATGTTTTTTCTTCTTTATCAGGAATCTCATCAAATTGCTTACTTTGATTTGGAAATGCTATTTTAAATTCATTTATAACGTAATTCCATTCATTTTGTAGAAGAATTTGGCATTCACTGATCATAACAACATGAAAATATTTTTGATAGTCTTTTAATTTCAAGCAATGAGCCAACAGCAACAAAGAATAACTTTTTCCAATCCCTTGCACCCCAGTTATCAAATGTTTTCTCCAATATGGTTTATTCTCCAGAAACAGTTCTAAATGTTTTATCATTAAGAAGATAAATTCCTTTCTTTCTTGTGTGATTATTATATTCGTCTTCAATATCTCTTTCAGTGCTTCCAGTGGAGGTCTCTCTGCCCCATGAACTCTCGAATAAAAGTTGTTGCAAATTGTCTTCATATCTATTGGAACCAAAGCATCGATATAAGACTCAATGTAGTTTTTTATGGAATCCAAGGCTTGCATTTGAACATTCTCTTTTTTATTTATCCATTTTTAAAATGTTAAATGATTATAAAATATGTTTTCTGACTTAATCCAATGTCCGTTTCATCTTTTTCTTTCATGGAATTAAGAAGCTCTTATTAAAACATGGGATTATGCTAATATGTTTAAAATTTAAACCATGAGCAAAGAGTTCCCTTTTTTCCTTGATGGTAGTTTCCCGTTTTTCATTCAGGAAATTAAAATGGAGTTTGGTGCTCAACATATTGACAAGATTTGGAAGTTTCGGGTCATCTTTATCGATTGTTTCGGTTCTTTCCTTAAATTTTTCGATTTCTTGATCAGTTAGGGGAAGCATGAGGAAAATTTTAATTTTTTTTTGATTTTCAAATTATATTTTTTTTGAAGATATTTTTTTTCAAAAAAAAATCATTTTTTAAGTATATATATTTACATAAAAATAGGAATTTTCTAACTAAATCATGAATGAAGAAGTTATTTTCAAAATCCATATAAACCCAACTAATTGTTAATTCCAATATCAGCTAACTCCAGGAATTCAAACCTTTCCATTCTTTCTTGTTCTAAATTCCCCTCTGAAGATATCCTTTCGCATTCACAGAAAATTGTTTCGGGAGGTGTGCAACAAGTCATAGCTTTGGAATGTTTAATAACAGGTTTTATTTTTTCTTTTAAAAAAAACTTTTTTTGGGTTAGATTTGCATTTAGTTCCATATCTCAAAACCTTGTTGGTGATCTGTTGTCCTGTAGGTTTTTCTGTGTTCCTATTGATTTTTTGGATCGGATATAAATTTTAGAAAAAAATATGATTTGAGTTAAAGCCAGTCTCATCAATAAATATAAATTCCTTTTCAATCATTAAATACCTCACATGTTCGCAAGCCGCAATAAATTGCATTTTTCTTTGTTCTGGTTCGTTTGATTTCTTAATAAGTTTCGAGGTTTATGACCTTATTTGGAATTGAACTTTCTAAAATTTCCGAAACACGATTTAGGTATTTCATTTGAAGTAGTGTTTTACGACCTTTTTTTTGAGGTGAAACTACGATATTGTGTGTTATTTTATGAAGAGCCCATTTCAATGAATTTGGCTTGATGCTTAGAATGTTGCAGATGTATTTCCTATCAAAACCTTTTTGAGCCAATTGAACAGCTTCTTGAATGGCTTCATGTTTTTCCACATTTATGTGAGGTTTTGTTTTTGTTTTACCAGGCTTTTTTTGTGTTCTTTTATATTCTCGTTCCAATTCTTTGATGGATTTG
>Ga0302140_10005354_pt1 | contig 16217 bp, 20 predicted proteins | sample I_Bog_E1_1_FD_202095 | JGI IMG/M metagenome (GOLD analysis project Ga0302140, IMG submission 202095) | Peat permafrost microbial communities from Stordalen Mire near Abisko, Sweden - I_Bog_E1_1 | ecosystem: Environmental > Terrestrial > Soil > Wetlands > Peat | place: Sweden: Abisko, Stordalen... | reverse complement strand
ATCGTATAATATATGCATTTTCTAAATAAATATATGCTTTATGATGAGTATATTTAATTAATACATGTTTTTATTCAATTTTTGAAACTTCTCTTGAATGAAGAAAAACTCTAAAAAAGGCTTTGCCTTATTTCTTTCCCAACGATCTGAAATAATTTATTTAACTCCAGCCATTCCATGTTTTATTAACCTTGGTCTTTCTTTAGCTACAGCAGCGATTTATAACCTCGAAGGGGCGCATTATATAGGATGCAAAAACCAAAATTCATCAAATGAAAAACTAGACACTTATCTATCAGGCACTATCATCATAAATTACATTTTTTTGTTGATCTATAGTAATATCTTGATGGAATTTTATGTGCCAATTACAGATATAATAATTAGCTTTATATTGCTGATGCTTTATATTGTAATGAGCATAATTTGGAGCGCGCTAGGTATAAGATGGCTAAAAAACTCGAAATGTTCATCAACGACATACTTCGCTCTTTCTGAAGCCAATATTATTCTTGGTTTTGTTAGTGTCTTCATTATATTATTTTTGAGTTTATTGAAAATATTGTTTACAAGAGGAAAACAGGTTCAGCCGATTGATGCAAATAATGATGCACAAGAAGATGCGAAAGCTGAAGGTGAAGGCGAAGGAGAAAATGTCAATGCTATATTGGAAGATGAAAATGTTGAAGAGAAAAAAGAAGATGGTGAACCCAATGATCAGGAGAAAATTGGAGATGAAAAGGAATCTACTGAGAAAAGCCATAATATTCAAGATGTGAAAGAAGAAAAGAAAGAAAATAACAAAAAGAATGAGGATTTGGATAAACTTTTGGATGAAGTGGAACTTGTGACGAAAAACAAAAGCAACGTAGGCATTAAGAGCAATGTCAACATTGATAAAGATGTTAAGAACACAAATGAAAGCAAAACTTTCGAGAAAAAAACAGAAAATTCTGAAGAAAAGGAATTAAGTTTAAGAAGCGATAATAAAAATGTCAAGAACACAGATGAAAGCAAAACTTTTGAGAAAAACAAAAAAACAGTAAATTCTGAAGAAAATGAAATAAGTTTAAGAAGCAATAATAAAAATGTCAAGAACACGAATGAAAGCAAATCTTTTGAGAAAAACAAAAAAACAGGGAATTCCGAAGAAAATGAAATAAGTTTAAGAAGCAATAATAAAGAGGAAGATGATGACCTAAATAAAAAAAGCAAGCAAAGTGACGATGATGAGGATGATGATAGAAATAAAAAAAGCAGACATAGCGACGACGATGAGGATGAAGATAAGAAGAAAATTGCCAGTGATGATGAGGATGAGGAGAATAAGGAGGAAGAGGCTGATGATTAATAATTATTTTATTGTAACTGTTTTTTTTTGGGCTTAAAGACTCCAAAAAAATAATAAAATTACACATTCACATTAAAAACAATTTATTTTAAAAGGTATTTTTTTGGAGATTGATGAAGTTTGGAAAAGAACTGTAATTTATTTAAAATTAATAGAAATGAAGAATTAGGGTGCTTCTTAAGTTGTTAAGAGAGGAGAAATTAGAGTTTAATCCACCACTTCATATTTTTTCTTATAGTTCATGCTTTTATGTTTATGTTGCATTCTGACCTTTTTAATTCTATTCAAATCGAAAGCTTCATTCCCTTGAATTTGTACGCTTTCTAACACTTTTGGAAACATCTTTTCATAGTTTTTTTCGTTTTCCTCGAAAATTTTCTCACAAGCCCCTTCATATTCCATTTTATCGAATCGATTTTTTTCAATATTTTTCTCAACTTTCTCAAGAAACTGTGACATCACCCTTTTTAGTCTTTGATTTTCCTTATGGTTTCTTTCAGCAATGAGAAATTTCTTCACATTGGTCCTATCCATAAACTCGAGATTTTGTGATAATCTAGGCAAAACTGATTGTTTCATCTCGAGAAGGTCCTTACGAATTTTCGCTGAATTAGCATCATATTCTCTTAACATTTTCTCATAGGATTCGAGAGTATTTCTCGGGATCTTTCGAGCCAAATAATTCAGGTTTAATGGACTTTCTATTTCAAGCAATAAACCTTTCTTAGGAGAATTTCCTATTTGTTTAGTGGAATTCTTAATGGAAGTAGTTGTTGTTAGAAACGGGTTGGCCATTTCTTCAAATGAGACCCTGAGATTTCTGTATTTCAATGATTTCTTATTATTACTGGAAGGTGAGAATTTTTTATCTTTGGATATTGGACTGAGAAGTTCTTTGGATGTATTGAGGAATTTATCAGGGAATAGATTGATTTTGGGTGATAGATTGGAAACATTTGATTTCATAGAAACATTTGATTTCATATCAATGCTTTTCGATTTTTTATGATAGATGTTCTGAGTTGCCTTATTTAATAATTGTCTGATTTTATCGGCTTGATTTCTAAAGGCCTGTAAATAGATGCCTTTAGCGATTTCTTCCTTGAATACATGTTCTTGTTTATTCCTCATAAGGAAATTCTGCAAAAGCTGGATTTCTCTCTTTATTCTTTCTTGATCTTTATAGAGATTCTGCTTTTCAGGATCATCATCGAAAAGGTCATTATTTCTGATTCTCTCTAATAAAACCTCATTGAAATCATGATACTTTTTCTGCAATTTCGGAGATTTCGATTCTTCCAATAAATAATCCCCAATCTTCACATCTAACAGTTTTTTCCCTGTGAAAAACATCGTTTTACAGGAATCTTGCTTGATTTTGATAATTCTGTCATTAAAATCCTTAATAACCGTGGGATTAAGTTCGAAGGTTTTTCCAGTTCCTTTGATTTGAGTTGTCTTTTGTGAGGATTTCTCTAAAGAAATCGAAAGCTTTTTCTGCATTTCCAAGGATTTGAGGGTTTTGAACATTTTTCCCTTTTCTCCTATATTTTTCTTATTTTCCTCTATATTAACAATGTTTTTTTCTTCAATTTCATCATCATTTTCAGGTATTTCCTCTTCTTTGGCTAAATAATAAAGTCCTTTTGAATCTTGTCTTAATCTATTTTTGATCTTCGCGAAAACGCTATTGAGATCATTACTATTGGTTAGATTCATATCATGAAGAAAAGACTTGATATCAATGAAAGAATCCAAATCCTTAAAGGGCTTCATAGTTTCATTGAATTTGCTTTCTTTAGTCTTTTTATTTAATTTCAATTTCTGTTGAGTTTTTTGTAAGAGTTTCTGAATTCGCAAATAAGAAGCCTTTTTCCCTTCATGTGAATCGGTTTCGCCTTTTTCTAGGAAAGAAGTCTTGATTTTCTCAGTTTTGGTTTTTTCTTGAGAATTGATATGATTGATGAATTCGTTTATGAAATATTCTTCTTCTGCTTTGGAGACCTTCACTTGAAGTTGAGAAAGCATTTTATTGGTTTTTTTCTTCTGAGAAATTCGATAATAATTTCAATAAATTGTAAATGTTAATTCAGAACAATAAAAATGATAAAAACCGCAAAGATTTTATACAAAATCCCCACTTTTTATTGCAGGAAATGGAAAGGAACTCAGAAAAAAGGCAATGTTAAGAACTCCATGATGTCTTTACTCAAAGAAACTGTCAAAGATTCCCTCAAAAATCAAGACTTCGGGGTTCAAAAGCAGGAAAAACCAAAGAAAACGTTTAAAAATCAAAAGGAAATGAGTAAATCTCCTCAAAAATTCTTTGAAAATCCAAGAAATTCAATAAAAAAGCCGAGGAAATTCGAGAATATTGAAAAACATCGAGCAGTTGAATTAGAAAATGATCCTAATACTGAAAATCTAGACTTTTCAGGCTCTGAATCAGAATCTCTTGATATAAAACCAACAAATAATATTAGAAGTCTCAATCCCTTAAATAACCTTTATCCAGAGAAAGGACCTTCAAATGATTATTTCTCTATTGATTTTCTTCAATTTCCTTGGAAATTCAATAATTCTTATATCAAACCTCAGGAGAAAAACTTACAATCTCCTATCCCATTAGATAAAATCCTTTATGAAAACGATGTTTTCTTATTAATCAAGAATTTTCTCTTATCAATGGAAGATTTCGATTATGACACTTTAAGCGAAGTGATGGAACCTTCCTTTTATAAGAAATTAATGAAAAATCTCGAAAAATTGAAGAATTCAGGGTATAAAATCGAAATCAAAAACCTTAAGAAAAGTCCCTATCTTATTGATATTTATAATGTTTCGTCTTTTTTCACTATTGGATTACAAGAAAACAGATTGAAAAACGACTCTTTAAATTATTATGATGTCAAGGATGCAAATATTCAAGGAGTGTCTTGTAAAAACATAATTCATAAAAGCCTTCTTCCTGAACATAGGACCTCAATAATATTACAAATAGATTGTGCTATTGAAAGTGAAATAGCTATTGAAATCAAGGATGGACATGGATTAATAGTGAAAGAATGCGAAAAAACGAAGAAAATACATCTTTTTAAATTGGAAATGGTGCTCATGGATGAGAAATATGAGGATTTCACGAAAATGAGTTTAGAATTCGAACAAAACAAATTGGACATGAAAACACAAGCAAAAAAACTTAAGAAAAAAAGATATTATTTAATCGATTTTGATGAGTTTATGAATGGGAATCCATTGTTAAGGGAAACAATAGATAGGGGATGAAATTTATTTAAAAATTCAAAAAGTTTTTCTTATTCGTTTATTTTATTTGGAATTTTTGATTTCTAATATAATTTAATTTTATTGTTTTTTATTCAAAATGAAGCAAAGGACAGTCCCTTTATTAAAAATTCTTGTTTTTTTATCATGTTTGGTCTTGCCTTCTTATCAGCAAGGTTTCCCTCTGAAATTTCATTTCTTGATCTATTCTTCTAGAAATTGGAGTGGACATCATGCCATCTTCTCATTATATCATGAATAAGCAAGATCTTCAAAGGCTTCGAGATGAAGTCAATCATGATGTTTTATAATCTTTGAGTTTTCGATTTCCCTTAGATTTTCTCTTAGCTTAGGCGCAGAATATCCAATATTGAAGAATCTTGGCAGGCAAATGAAGCGATTCGTGTATTTTATCTATAATAATTTCTGTGATTTTTCAATGAGATAATCGTTTTTTAGGAAGTGTCTTCAGGAGTATGGAATATGCAAGGTATTTATTGAGAAAGTTCTGATGTAATTATATAAATCATCTATTAAAATATAAAAGGCTCAACATACCCTGCATTATATAATAATAATGGAATGGGAGGACTTGGACAACAGGCGATGAAGAGTTATTGGGAGAATTATGCAAAGGCTGTGGATCCTTTGAATTATAAAAGGAAAATTGAAAGCCAGGTTGATGAAACACATGCAGAAAATGTTGCAGACAAGGTTTTTAATTTAATTGATAAAATTTCTTTCACTTGCATTACAGATAGAAGAACAAATGACTAACATAAATGAGAAAATTGGCAATTTGAAGAGCTCGATAAAGAAATCCAATGAAGCTGCACAATCCAAGGTTCTAATGAAAAATCTTTGCTTGAAATCTTTAAAAGGAAAATAAAACAAAAGTTGGAGACACAACGACCGAAAACACCTTATATGCCAAAGAACGAAGTTAAAACTTCAGCTGATGATGAGTCTAATACGGAGAAAAAAATTGTTGATAAACATAAAAACAACCCAAATGCGGAACCCAACGAAACAAAAGATGATCCAAACAAATCACAAAAAAAAGACACCAGCTCCACCACAGAAAACACAGGAACAGGAAATACCAATGCCCAATCTCAAACTGGAACTACAAATGACCAACAATCTCAAACTGGAAATACCAATACTCAACAATCTCAAACTGGAAATACCAATACTCAACAATCTCAAAGTGGAGAAAGCAATACGCAAAAATCTCAAAGTGGAGAAAGCAATACGCAACAATCTCAAAGTGGAGAAAGCAATACACAACAATCTCAAAGTGGAGAATCTGCAAGCTTTTTACAGAAAAATAATGATCAAGTAAGCTTAAATGGACCTATTCAGAGTGGATCCGCCATTTATAAGGATATATATGGAAACTGATTAAAAAAAACATCCTCTTAATAAACAAAAGCTTTTATTTTTTTTTAATGAATTTAATAATAATTTTTTTTTAATTAATAAAAAAATATGGCTCAAAGTTCTCCCTTTCGTAAGAAATCAAATGTTATTAATATAAGAAATCTCTTGGTTTCTGAGGCTAAAAAAGAATCAGAGAAGCCTTCTTTTCTTCCGAAACTCGATTCAATCATAGAAAATCCAAAACTAATAGAAAATCACATTAATAACGTGAATGGAACAAAAAAAGATGAATACCCTGAATTTTCTGACTCTACTCCCAAAAACAACAAAAAACTCGCTACAGAAGTAGACCATTTTCTAGGGAGTGACAATGATGTTCTAAAAAGTTCGTTTTTTAACTTATATCAGATTTTTTATTTATTTTCTTCAGAACAAACTATGAGCTCACAGAAAACCTTCGATTATGACACCTCTCTTACTCCTGCCTTAACTTCCCAAGTTTCATTATTTCTTTATAATTCATTACATTAAATTTAGAAAACCACAGACTATAAAAATTTGAATTTGAGTTCTTCAAGTCTCCACCTTCATTTATTTAGTTAAATTTTAATTTTTTAGGACTTGGAAAAAATGTGATTGGTTTCGTCAACAAATTGTCAAATTTGAAGAGAAAGGTTAAGAAAAAGATGCTTCCAGATTCGGAAAACGGGGTCACTAAGGTGAACTCTCGTTTGGTGATAATCAAGCGTTTCCAGCGTTCCTTCCAAATCATCAAGGTGATCTTCCGCCTTAAAATGATTAGTGAAGATATCCAAACCTATGGGACTTCTTCCAATCTCTTTGATCTGACCACAAGAGACAGAAACACTGTGAAGAAAGTACTATATCCTTTGAACGAAGAAAACGAAATGAAAAGCATAAAATCTGATGATATCTCATTGCCATTCCCATTTATTCATCCAAAATCAAAGATTAAACTAATATGGACCCCTCTCGTAGTGCTATTATTGCTTTACACAGCCACAATGATGCCATATTTGATAGTTTTTTTCGATTTTGATGACACTGATTGGTCGAACCCTTGGGTCATATTACAATTAGTGGTGGATATGCTCTTTTGGATGGATTTATTGTTCAATATGGTGAGTGCTTATTATAATGAAGAAGGCATTCTTGTGAAAGAGCCGAAAGCCATCTTTGTTAATTATTTCAAAGGTTGGTTTTTTATTGATTTGATCGCTTGTTTGCCGTTCAATTATATCGGTGATGCCTTAATTGGAACTGGGACAGGAAAGTTGCATTTAGTAAGATTGTCAAGATTGCCGAGATTATATAGATTGATTAAAATCACAAAAATCGCCAAGGTTTTCAGATTCCTGAGCAATGATTCATTTGTTATGGAATTTTTCGAGTTTAATTCAGGAGTCATGAGACTTATCACTTTATTATTTTCAGTCTCAATCTTGATTCATTTGATGGGGTGCTTATGGTATTATGAGGCTAAAATGGATGATTTTGGACCGGATACATGGGTTTTTAGGTTTTTTTTAAAAATTTGAACGTTCTTATTTATATTTTTTTGTATAATCAGGAACGATATGCAAGATAATAGTATGTTGTCGCTATATATGGCGAGTATTTATTTTGCATTGACGACTTTGGCAACTGTGGGATATGGTGACATTGTGGCAAAGACCAATAGTAAATTTTTAATTTGATCTTTTAATATGTTTTTCTTGTTATGAGCGTCATTTTCTCATAATTTTTTTAAAAATTATTCTTTCATTTTCTTTCACAACAAATTTTGAAAATTCTTAGAAGAAATTTAATTAAATTTTGTTTTTTTATCATAAGTTAAAAGCTCTTCATAATTATATATAATAAATTTTAAACGCTGTTATTTTATTTATAAAGCTGAAATGGTGACTTCTATCATATGGATGTTATTTGGAGTGGGCTTCTATTCGTTCACAATTGGTATTCTTTCCTCTGTTCTTGCTTATATCGACACAAAAGCGACCAATCTCCAGAAAAAAATCGCTATCATGAACGAATTTTGCAACGAAATGAAGATCAGCAAATCTTTGAAAGAACGTCTGCGAAAAACATTGGAATACAACTCCCAGAAAAACTCATTTACCTGGGCTGAAAAAACCAATATTTTCAACGATTTGCCTATTAATCTGCGTTATGAAATCGTTATGAATGTCCATGATAAAGTGATTTCTGAGATCTTATTCTTTAAGAATTGCGATGATAAGTTCTTTGTGGTGAGGACAGTTCCTCTTCTCAAGCCACTTTTCCTTAAATCCAAAGATAATATTTGGACTCAAGGGACTAATCCTGATGCGAGTAATTAAAAAATGTTATTTTTAATGATTTATAAAAAAAAAAGTTTATTTTTTGATCAATGGAAGAGTAAATTATGTGGGGAATTTCGAAAAAACAAAAATAAGACCGACTTCCAACCAAGATGGGGGTCCAATGCAAGCTAAAAAGGTATAATTTTTGAAAAGAACAGAACTTAAAAAAATTAATGCCTATTAATTAGAGTTTCATCTTCAAAAGCATGGTTGCGGGCTCTTATTTCGGTGAAATCGAAATCTTATTTAAGAGAAGAAGGGACTTTTCAATTCTTTGCGAAATGGATTCCGAACTTTATTATTTAAGTCGTTATGTAAAAAAAAACTTTTTTTTTATATTTTATTGTGATTTTTAGGATTTTGAAAATATTTTGGTGAAAGAGTTCCCTCATATTGCAGATCAAATGAAATCTGTTGCGAAGAAACGTGATAAAATCAATAAACAAGCGTTAGAAGACGTATCTTTGTTATTGAAAACTGCCAAAGAAATCACTTTTGATAAAACCCAAGAACCTTCCAATGAAAACCCAATTGCAAAGCAAGCAGAAGATTCTGTGGAAAATCCCGAGCCTGAGATACCTTTAAATGACATGAAACTTAGAGATGTGGTGTCTAAATTTAAGAGTAAATTAAATAAAAACAAGGTGTTTCCTCTTCCAGCCGAGGGAATTGAAATCACTAAGGTGGAAAATGAGCTTAAGATAGAATTGAAAGAAAAAGAAAGAGAAAATAAAGAGGAAAGTATAAATAAAAATGAGAAAGAAAAAGAAAATGCTGCAAACACCATGAATGAGAAAAAGGAGGCCACTGATGAAAGTCCTAGCAGTTCTTCAAATGATAGCGAAAATAGCGAAGAGGAAAGAGGTTGGAATAATTAATAATTTTGAGGTTTTTTATTGAGAAATAAAATAACAAGGGGATATATCAAAAGAAAAAAAGAATTATAAGGGAAATGATGGAGAAGAAAAGAATGGGAAAAACGAAAATGAGGAAGAATTGATAGCTTTGAAGGCGGAAATACAAAAAAATGAAGAAAGACAGATGGTTTTTTTGTCTATTATATATTTAATAAAATTGAAATAATTTAGGCTTTGGAAGAAAAGATCAAAGAAATTCATAAGACGTTGGAAACGACATTCAGTTTGATAAAAGAATTAATGGAGGAATGAACAAATCAAATTTATTACCAGAACAATGGAAAAAATGGTGAAATACTTAATATTTATCAAGATAAAAAAGATCTTTCGAGATTTTTGTTTTTATTATAGTAAAGATTTTTTTTTTTTGAGCGAATTTAATTTATATTAAAAATTTTAATAATAAAAACACATTTGCGCCGGAAAAAAGGGTATCTTTTTTAATTTAAAAAAATATTTACAATATATATGATTTTATTTATAAATTGTCACAACCATAAAAAAATCTTCAAAAATTTCACTAATTGCTTTTAATGAAAAATTATCAATAATATAATGTTATTATAAAATACTGGGTAATTTTTCTTTATTTTCATTTAAATAAGCTTCGATTTCTTCCGAAGAAAATGCTTTTTCGTCTCTTTTTTTTTCATTGAAAATCTCCTCTTCAATTTTCTTCATAAAGGTCATATTCTTGTCATTCTTGGCATAAAACTTGGCAAAAAACGTTACAGTAACTTCCCCAAAACAACTATTGAACGTTTTCAATGAGACAATTCTCAACAATTTATATCTAACAAAAGGAAACTTCAAAAATTTGCCTATTATTTTCTTTTCTTTTGATTCAAAGATCTCCAAAATGATTTCCTGTAAAACAACTGTTTTTTCTTTTGTGCCTTCCAATCCTTCTTGGATGAAACTTCTCAATATTTCTGATAAAAAAATCGCACATTTGAACCTATTTTTCTTCAGATTCCTCTGAAAATCTCTTAAGATATCATCAAAATCTTCTTTTTTCTCGAATTCCCTCACTAAGGCTTTAATTCCTTCCTTGAAACCTTCAAAATTCCTCAGGAAAAGCTTCTGATTTTTTACTTTGCGGTAAATTTTTGCCCAATAGTTCTCTAATAAGAATTCAAGCATATATTCCACGCTTTTCTGAATTAATATTCTTGATGGCAATTCCTTGTGAGTGGCCATATGTCTTATTTCTGATATGAAGAGTCCTTCTTTCATATTAATACTTTCGAGGACTTGGCTTATACTTTTATTCATTTTATGAGATTCTTGATAAATATCTGAAAATTGACTTATCGTCCGGATGATATCTATTAATATCTTTTCATTTCCCTCGTTTTGCTCATATTTCAAGGATAAATAATGGCTGAGGAACTGTTTAGTCGCAAGAGCTGATATTTGGTTGAATTTTGAGTCTCTGGAAAGGATTTGTTCAAGATATAAAAGAACTTTTTCAAGCTTTTCTCTGGTATTTAGCATATTTTCAAGAAGGAAGGTGTAATAATAAGAAATTGGAAGCTTTTCCTTATAAAATGCGGCTTTAAAAACTGGTAAATTCCCGAGATTTGGGGCAATGAGCTCACAAATGGAAATCCACTCCTTCCAAGATTTAAAACAAGAGACTTCGACCTTAAATTCATTCATTTTGGACTTATTATTTGATTTTATTATAAATTTCATAATTTCTAACATCTATACTTTTCATGGGAAACTACTGTGGATGCATCAAAGATCAAATAAACCAGAACAGTGAACTCAATTCCAACCTAGAATTTAATCAAAACAAAGTCCTACTTTCCGATCTCGAAAGAAACAAGCCTCAAATCATCAAAATTCAGGGTTTGATTCGTGGCTTTCTGACTCGTAAAAAAGTCAATTCTCTTATGAATGAACATTACAAAAACAAGGTCAATGAACAATTGTCTGCCTATTCCTCCAGCATTCTTAACTTTAACACGAGGGTTGCGAATTCTTTTTATTATGGTCATGATGATGAAGATGAGCCTTATAACCATTTAAAAGAGTTCAGAGGCACCGTTAATCTAGAGAATGGGGCCAAATATTTTGGAGAATGGTTTAAATTCATTTTTTAAAGTTTATGAAAAAAGATATATTTAGGATTGCAGATGTAAGGACTGGAAAGGGAGTCTTGATTTGGCCAGATGGATCAAAATATGAGGGATATTTCAAAAATAATAAGGCTAACGGAAGAGGAAGATTGATTCATGCGAATGGAGAAGTTTATGAGGGTGAATGGTTAGATGATAAGGCAAATGGGTATGGTGTGCATACTCATTTAGATGGTGCGACATATAGTGGAGACTGGAAGAATGATTTGCAGCATGGACATGGTAAATGAAATATAAAGGAATATTGGATCTCATTATAAATGAATTTTTTTTAAAAAGGGGTGGAAAAATGGCCAGATGGGTCGAGATATGAGGGTGAGTTTTATGAAGGGAAAAAACATGGAAAAGGGTGTTTTACTTGGGCTGATGGTTCAAGCTATGAGGGTGATTTCATGGAAAATAATATAGAGGGCACAGGTTTTGATAAAATTTTTTTTTAAAACTTTTATGGAATGGGTTTATTTATTTTAAGGGAAATATAAATGGGCTGATGGAAGAATATATGAAGGTCAATGGTTGAATAATAAGAAAGAAGGCAAAGGGACATATACCTGGCCAGATGGAAGAAAATATACTGGAGATTATTGGAATGATTTGAGACATGGTGATGGAACATTAGAGTTCCCTGATGGGAGAAAATATATTGGAGAATGGGCCAAAGATAAGCAAAATGGGGAAGGAACTATGATTTTAAGCAATGGAATGAAAACTGTGGGGAAGTGGGTTGATGGAAAAAAGCTCAAGAAGTGAGAGAAATGGAGAATGGTGCTAAATTATTTTTAAAAAATAAAAAGCTGTCTTTTAATTAAAACTCCTTGTTCATTTATATCATTTAAGAAAATTAATGAAATTATAAAGTGTTATCCGCGGAGTTCATGGGTTTCAGCTCTACTTCATTAGGCAATTTAGCGTTGCCATTGACGGAAATGGGGAAAGTTTTCTTATCAAGAGAAGGTTCATAAATGAGTCTCTCATAAAAGGAAGTATCATAGCTTAAATAAATATTAAAGAAATTATGGTATAGAGTTCATACAGAACCATTTGTTTTTCAGCTGGACGGAAGCTTATCTTTTATGGTATTTTTTATTAGTGAGAAAATCTAATATTAGTTTTATACTTTCTCGAAAGTTTGGGAGAACTTTTCCTTTGTTTCTAAAACAACCTTGTAAACTCTGCTCTCTTGGAAGGCGATTCTGCTCAAGATTTGCACCATCCTTTCAATTTATAACATATTAATCAATAGATCTTTTCAAAATCTTGACTTGGTGTCAAGTCCTTTATTGACATAGGCATTATTTATAATCACATCCTCTATTTTCCCAATCTTTAAATCGTTCTTTACTTTTTTTTCTTAATAAGATCTCAACTTTTCCAATATTATGTGAAAACTTCTTCTCTATTATCAAAGCTCCAGTTCCAACTATGTTTCCATCCTCAGTATCAATCCAAACTTCATATTTTTCTTAATGAAAAAACAAAAAAATATCAAATCAACCTAAAATTAAATGAAGGTCGGGCTTTTTTTTCAATTCCTTCAGTCTTTCTTTCGAAAAAAATAAAAAGAGTTCATATATTGTCTATTTATATTAAATGAACCCTTATAATCTTCCTTTTCAGTGCCGACAGGAATGTCGTATTGTTGTCTCAACAAATTAAAGAAATAATCTATTTGCAAAATTTAGAGGAAAAATTTTGAAAGAAACAACCGTTTTTTAAATCGTTTTCCTCCAATTCTCTCAAAATAAAATCTTCAAACGAATAGGCATGATAATACGGGACGAGATTATATTTTTTTTGCTTTGAATCTGTGCATCCCATAGATTGTTTCGCTTTGAAATAAAAAAAAATTAAAACAAAAATTTTGAAAACTCTAATTACTATAAAAATCTCTTTGTTAAAATTAATAATTTTTTAAAATTTGATTTTTTTCATTTATAGTTTTATTTTTTTGAACATTTAATTTGAACTTTTGAAATTTTAGACCAATTTCGAAATAATGAAGTTTTTTAATTTCGAAATTTAAAAAGTGATTTGGAGCCAGAAAGAGGTAAAAAGTTTCTCATATTTTAAAATAAACTAAAATGCATTACAAAAAGCTAAACCCTCTAAATAAAGCTTTTAAACCCCCTAACCTGGATAAAAAATCACCTTCAGACTCGAATAATCATACTGCAACAACAACAGAAGAGCCTGTTCATGAAAAACAATATTTCAGTGTGTTTTTTTCAAAGGATGTCAAAAAGAAGCATAAAATTTTTGACGAGGGAGTATTAGTTATAGGTTCCAATACTTGCCAAATTTTTAACTCCGAAGGCAATAAAATATATGACACTTTAAAGCCGAAGAATATTCGTGAATACATCGAAAAGGAAGAACCAATTATTTTAGGGTTCTCATATTACAGTTTTTCATTTCTTTTCCTTCAATAAATATGTTTTTTATTTAATAATAATTTAGTTGAAGTGAATAAACCCATTGCAAAGGAGTCTTTTGAAAGTGGGCAGGTTTTTTTCCAAGTAACAAATGTGGTGGCTCCTAAAAATATCGGAAAGTAATGTATTAATTATTAGTGATGAAAGAATATAAATATTGTTAAAGTCAACACAAAAAAATTCAAACAAAGACTCAAGTGCCTTTAGAAATTCCTCCAGGTTTTTGATTCCAATAATTGAATAATAAATTCGAATTTCTTGTTTAAAAAACAGACTCATTTATCCTTTGTGAACCAAAAGAAACATTCAACTCTAATTCCTGCTTTATCGAGCCGTTTTTAGCCAAAGTTATGAGACCTCATCAAAGAGATGGTGTCAAATTCATGCTGGAATGTGTTTGTGGTTTCAAAAGCTCCTCTATCAACGGATGTATTCTGGCAGATAGCATGGGTCTTGGAAAAACTCTGCAATCTATTGGTTTGATCTGGACACTTCTCCGCCAAAGTATTTATATTCTATGTTTTTAAATAACTATATATCCATAATAAGATCCCTTCAATCAAAATACTCCTTTCCTAAAGAAGGTTATTATAATAACTCCTGTGACATTGGTGAAGAATTGGGAAAAAGAAATCCTACATTGGTTGGGCAATAATAGATTGATTCCTTTGGTGGCAATTGGCACAAGAGAAGACGTTTCCAAAGCAGTGAATAAATTTTGCGAAGCTCATTATAGATGTCTCATCATCTCCTACGAAAGTTTTAGATTAAACGCTCAAAAGTTCACAGATCTTTGTGATTTGTTAATTCTCGATGAGGGTCATCGTTTGAAAAACATGAACATAAAGACATTTCAAACATTCAATAAAGTCAATTGCATAAAAAGAATCATTTTAACAGGAACTCCTCTTCAAAATTCTTTCGATGAGTTCTTCTCTTGCTTAAGTTTCGTTAATCCTGGGCTTTTTTCTAATCTGACAACTTTCCGGAAGGTTTTTTCCAATCCAATTCTCGAAAGTTTCAAAAAAGACTCTAGTGAAGAAACTAAAAATTTAGCTCGGTTTTAAATAAACAATTTTAATTCTTTTAAATGAAATTATTTTTCTCAGTGAGAGATCAAAAGAACTCAGCAAAATTGTTGCAAGTATGGTCCTTAGAAGACAACCTTCGATATTAGAAAAAAGTCTTCCTCCAAGGCATGAATTCCTCATATTTATGAAACTTACAGATGTGCAATCTTACATTTACAAGTAAGTATTGTTATTTTTCTTCATATCATAAATTTTTTTTTCAGAGCTACAATCAAAGAAAGAAGTCTTCTTCAGAGCCTACAAGATAATAAGCCTGGCGAAGCACTTCCTTTTATTATGGCCCTTAGAAAAATCCTCAATCATCCTCATATTTTATTGAAAGATGACTCCGAACTTTCTAAACAACTACAAAAATATCTTTTCCAAAAAAACGGGGACTTTAGTTGGGACTGTTCATATAAATTCAAATTTATGAATCAAATTTTGACTCATATAAAAAATCTCAATGATCCAAAAGAAAAAATAATAATTGTGTCCTATTTTGCGCAAACACTCGACATGATTCAAAACTTATGTGAAGAAAAAGGTTTTAAAATTGTGAGACTTGATGGACAGGTGGCTGCAATGTAAAAAAATGTCTTTATAACAAAAAATTCATAAATATAATTAAAGCAAAAGACAAAATTTGGTTGATAAATTCAATAATCCATTTTCTGGAATTCAAGTATTCTTATTGTGTGCGAAGGCAGGAGGAACTGGCTTGAATTTGATAGGTGCTAATCGCATGATTTTATGCGAAGTCGATTGGAATCCGAGCAATGATTTGCAGGTAATGGGTAGGATTTGGAGGGAAGGACAAAAAAAACCGGTTTATATTTATAGACTATTGACCTCAGGCACAATGGAAGAAAAAGTGATTTTAATGAATATCTTTTATTTTAATGAAATTTTTTATAGATTTTGCAAAGACAAATTATGAAAGGCAATATTGCCGAAAATGTTGTTGATGAGAAATACAAGGAATTTGAAGTAGATTCGGATAATATGAAGAGATTATTCGAGTTTAAAAATGATGGGGAATGTGAGACCTATGCCTATGAGGAAAATGAAATTTTTGAGTTGTTGAATTTAGTAAATAAAATAAATGTTTAATTGTTGAATATATGTTTTTTTTATATTTAATAGAGTGAAGATTTTAGTGATGAGATGACAGAATATATTGCTTTCATAAAAGAAAGGAAAAGTGCACATTTGTTGGAAGAAAGCCAAGAAAAAAATATGAACAATTTGTTTGAGGAGGAAAATGCTTTT
>Ga0302140_10005348_pt1 | contig 16228 bp, 9 predicted proteins | sample I_Bog_E1_1_FD_202095 | JGI IMG/M metagenome (GOLD analysis project Ga0302140, IMG submission 202095) | Peat permafrost microbial communities from Stordalen Mire near Abisko, Sweden - I_Bog_E1_1 | ecosystem: Environmental > Terrestrial > Soil > Wetlands > Peat | place: Sweden: Abisko, Stordalen... | reverse complement strand
AACTAACTAAAAAAACTAAAATGAAATTATTTTTAGTTAGATTGTTAAAAAACCAAAAATAAAAAGTTTTAATAATAATCAATTATAAAAAACATTTTTTGTTAACAAAAAGTAAAGGAAATCATCATTTTTTTAAAAATTAACATTTTTTATATAAATTTCATTTTATTGGCTGCAACGTCTTTCTTCCTTTCAATTCAGCATCCCAAGTAGCATGTTTTCCGAAATCGAAATTCTTTTTTTGCACTGTATTGATCAAATGGAATGGCTCTTTATTCATGAGAGTTAAATCTTCCAATTGATAATCCAATTTTATTTTTCCGAACTTTGAAGGTCTCATCAAGAATTCTTTAAATTTAGTTTGAGTTTGTTCGAGATGAGCAGTAAAGGGCTTAGGATAAAGTGACAAAGGTGCCTCTCCAAAATAATCCCCATTGTATTTAGTTTTAAACCCTCTATATCCTTAAAGTAAAAATGAAAAAACAAAAATATAAATTCATTTGATGCCTTTGGGATAATAAAATGTTCTATCTGGTTGAAGTCCTTTAAATAATTCCCATTCTGTGAGTCCTTGATTTTGAAGAATAGGAACAGAGCTGAACTCCTTATTAATATATGCTGGATCTGAAGAAAAAAAATAAGGGTTTTGTAGGGAGGGGAGGGACTAAATGAGTACTTTTCCAATTTGAGCGGAATCTTGATTTCATTTCCTCATAAATTTGTTGTTTTGAAGTGATCTCGACGATTTTGCTTTTAAAAAGGGGACTGTCAGTCTTTTTGAGCTTGTTCTTATTTCGAGCATATTTGATATTATCGAATGTAGATTTATGTTTTTCCTTCACATCCTTGATTTCTTCAAACAAAGTTTCCATGTTCGACTTTTATGAAGATGTTAAATGTCTAAACGTTTTATAAATTTAAGTTTTAGGAAGAATTTCCAATTATTAATATTTTTCTATTTTAAACTCAATTTTAATAAATTTTGATTTCTGAAAAAAACAAAATATAAAACAATCATTAGATTTTGGAATACCGACTTTGTAAACCAACATCAGTCCTAAAAAGAGTAATTTGTAAAAAATAATTTCATTATTTTTACTGAAGTAGTTTGGGGATTTCTACATAATCTTTTCTTGTTTCCTCCATTTTTTCCAAGAATTTCTCCTCAACTTTTCGGTCATCTGCATACTTTAATATTTTTTCGATAGAATATCTTTTGTATTCACTAAAAAGCAAAAAACATGCTTAATAAAGTTTATAAAAGTTGAAACTGTGATTGGACAGTCATATTCAGTCGAATGTTGACATTGCCGCTTGTTTCCGTGTCAACAGGAAACCTATTGATAAATGTTTCAATATTCTAAAAATTAATTCCCAATCACAATCAAAAATTTTTGATAATTCTTTTAAAACTTGGTCCGTTCGAAAATAACTCATTCCTATTTTTTTTAGGTCCTTCAATTTGATAGAACCCCCTAAAATAAAAAATTTTTGAGTTTCGAGCAAATTTTATAAATGGACCCAAAAAAAATGAATTTATTTGTTCTTCACTAGTCTCTTTCGGCTTCCAAGTTCTAGCTGTTATTTCGTGATAACCTGCTAATTTTGGGATTTCACAAAATCCATAAGCTTCCACTTTGTTTCGACCCCAACTATCTGAAGAATTCACTTGCAAATAAATAATTGGCCATCTAGTCATCACTTTGTGAATTAAAATGATGCTAAATACAAATATACAGTAAAATTAAAAAACTATAGCTTTCTTCGACTGCTAATTGCCAGTCAAATGGGAAGCAAAAATGATGAGTAAGCGTTTGAGTTCCATCATCATTTTTTTGTAATAAGCTGGAAGCAGTTTGTGTCATTGAATCCCTTTATTAAATTTGATATTTTGGTAAGAAATATTTTTTATGATGCCCTCTATTTAATTCTTCTATTGTTTCTTGGTCAGAGTAGCTGATGACATTATCATATTCAAATTTCCACCAGGGTGGCAAAACTAATTCATATTTAATAAACCTAAAGAATATAATGTCATTTTTTTTTTAACAAAATTTTTAACAGTTCTTCTGATTCGAAGTTATCTGCTGAAATGATTTCCCCTATTACATTGATTCTGTTTAAATAACTTGCAACGATCTCATCTTTGGGAATAAATATAAAGCCATTGCCCACCAAATTTTCCTTCATGTTAATTTCCCTAATCAAGAATAAATATGCGCTTTGTTTTTTATAAAGGCACTTGTCCATGAAGTTATGGTAATTTTTAAGTAAATTTTTTTCGTGCTCGGTTTGTGTGGGATCAGGATCCTCTCTATCATCTAATTGTTTGTAATTCATAATTTTGCTATTAAAAAATCTGAACAAATTTCAAAATTTTTAAAATCAAGAAACACTAAAGTCAAAAATGGTTGAAATAATTTTCATAACATTTACTAATAACTTTTTAAAAGAAATGGGAGAGAACAAAGGTTGTTTCAGACTCATTTTTTGGAGCCAAATTATTTTATTTTTTTACAAAACTCCTCATCATAACTGTTATTGTGACTTACGATAAAAATCTGTTTATGTTCGCCCTCAAAGATTATGATTTCATATTTCCTGCTCTATTCATTGCCTCCATTTTAATTTCAAGTTATTTCTTTCTCACAACAGGAAATAATCCAGGTTTCTATAATAATGTCTTTCGAGCCTCCAATCCAGATATGTCGGTAGTGAGCCTCAATAACGAAAATACTCAAAGTCATGAAATATTTATTAACTCTAATGAGCGAAAAAATGAAGAAAACATTGAAATGCAAAAATCAAAAGATGAAACTAATAATACTACTGCTCCTGTTGATAATAAAAATTCAGAAGATGATCCATTTAAATTTTGTGATATATGCAAAATCGAAAAATTCCTCCGAATGAAACATTGTGATAAATGCGAAAGATGTGTACACAAATTTGATCATCATTGTTTTTGGATTGGTTTCTTTTTAATTTATTTTTTTTCAATAATTTTTAATAAAGGAGCATGTGTGGGAGAATTCAATCATGGGAAATTCTGGTTGTTTTTGTTTTTTCAAACTATCACTTGTTTCCTTGCTTTCATTATAGTTAAGTCAACATGATTTTCTGTCATATAAACAAATAATTTGTATTTTTTTCAAAAGTGTCTTGATGCCTTAGATTACTATGAATATTCAACAGTGGTAATTGAAAATGGAAAATATGAACAAATTTATTCCACAGAATATGGAGCTTTTTTCACATGTTCAGTGATTACCTTTTTATTCCTCATTTTTACTGTAGGTTCTTTATCAAAATAAAAGAAATTTATTAAATTTACCAATTTTCAGGGAGTTCTTCTTGGGTATCATTCATATCTAATAATTACTGCACAAACGACTTGGGAACATAACAAAAGAGAAAGAATTTCTTATTTAAAGGATTATCCAAAAAAAATCTATCCTTTCAATGAAGGACTTTACAAAAACATGAAAGATGTTTTTTGTCACCATAATCAACCAAGGTGATATTTGACTAAAAGAATTTTGTTTATAATAAAAATTTTGGAGAAGAATTTGGAAAACCAAAAATATAGAAGAAATCAATTTGCAAGCAAGTGGATTTAATTATTGCGACAACGAATATTATTCATGTTGTTAAATATATTATTTTATCATGGGATCCGTCTAGAATTTTCAAAAAATAATCTGAAACAAAAGATTTTTATTTAATTTTTGCTTTCATTAAATTGTATAATTTTCAAAAAAAAACTATCAAAATAAATATAAATAAATACAAGAAATATGGAAATAGAAAGAAAAAAAAAGTCTAATGACTTTTTTAATAAGAATAGTCTGATAATTTCAAGCTACTGAAACATATTAAATTTCTAACTTCAAAATTAATTATTTGTTTAAAACTACTAAGAAAACGCAAGTCCAATATTATCCAAAACATACAAATTATGAAATTATTTGTTTCATTTATTTTCTTTTTCCAAAACTTCGGCATTTTACTTGCCATTTCCGAAATCTACATCGGGAACCGGACCTTCCCTTCAGGAAATGGAACTATTGATAATCCATACAATAACTTAATAGAAGCATTTTCAAATACTGTTTTATCCCCGAATGAGACCTATTATTTCATCATGGTTTCTGATTTTTTGACTCTTCTGGACATTGATATAAACTCTTCAAATTCTTCTCTTGTTTCTTATGATTCCCAAAGATATTCGTTATTTTTTAGCAACAGTTCCTCCTTGCAAATCACTTTAATTCCTTTGATTTGTTACCAAAACATGGAAATTTCGTGTAGCGAAACCACAACTATTTCCATCAAAACTGAGCGGGCTTTGTTCTTTGTCTCCGGGTCCTTGACATTAATAAATATAATACTCAGCGGGATGGATTTGCCACTAAATTACACGAGCCCCATAGATGATAGTTGCTATTTTTCAGCGGAATGTTGTAATCTGTCAGCCTATAATAATAATTCGTTAGTGAATGCCAGATGCTACCTGAGAAACAAACTTGTGAATAGGACGAGTGCCAATTTCCTCAATTATTCATTATTTCTTATCGCTCATGATAATTCTTTTGTTGGACTTTATAATTCGGAAATCAATAATTTTTACTCAATCAATAAAACAAAATCTTATGGCTTTTTGTTTTGGAATACGCTAAATAATTCCGTGAATGTCTCAATAGTTCTTAATAATACTATTTTGAATAACACATATTTCCTTTATGGATTAATCAAGAGCACTAATGTGAATTTCGAGATTATTTCAAGCGTTTTAACGAATTACAATAATTATAGTGTTGTGGAGTTTCAAGGGACCAATCAAACCATGAATTTCATGTTTTATTTGAAAAATGCTACACTCATTGTCAATAATTGTCAAATAAGCGATTGTACGGGGATTTTCAGCATTTACAACGGTGACTTTAATATTTCCAACTCCATCATTAGCACAGTTTATGATCAAAATCCTGCATTGACCAATAATTGCATCATTATTTTCTCTAATTCATCAGTTATCTTTATTGAAAATGTTCAATTTATCAACAATTCATTAAAAACCTACACAAGTTTGCAGAAATGCTTCTTTTATATCAGCAGGAACAGCAACTTCACTATATCAGATTCCGTTTTTTCCAATGCAACTCTCAACAATCATAATATTACAACAGGAATCTCGAACAATGTTATTTTAATCAAGAATTTCACCATTTTCAACGTAAGTGCACTTCTCACAACTCAGAGCTTCTGTTTTTCCTTTAATGCAAATAATCGGATTACCATTCAAGACTCCTTTATTTCATCAATAAATTTTTCAGGCAATGGAGGAGCATTTTATCTTTATTCCCTCAACATCCTGTTAATAAACAATCTTACCATAACAAATATAGTATCTATTCAGTCTATAGCATCCTATGGATGCATTTGTTTTTATGTAAATAACAACAATATCACAGTTAACAATTCCTCCATTAATGAGCTTTCTATATTAAATGGCGGTGGGACTGCATTTTATACCTCCTCCACAAATAATCAGTTGACTTTATTCAATTGCACCTTTTCTTCATTAGTGGGAACTGGCACAGGATCGATATTTTATTTTCCTTTATATCATACTCTCACTGTTAATGCATGTGATTTCGTGAACATCTCTACAGTAAACTCCAATGGTGGTGTGTTTTATCTTCCAGCGAGTTCTTCTTTAACGCTTATGAACTCTTTTTTCGACAATTGCACAGGCACTGCTGGGACAATTCTCTATGCAGATGATAATTCTATTGTGACAATTCAAGAAGTCATGACAAAAAACACCATGGCTTCGACTTATGCGGGAATTTTTGTTTTTTGTGCCACAGACCTTGTTTTACAAAACTCGATTTTCAAAAACTCAACGGCTAAAGAATGGGCAGGGGGGATATACTTCTATTTTAAAGCGAATATCTCACTTTTCGAAAATGTTTTTATGAAAGATATGTACATTGTATCAGGTGCAGGGGGAAGCATTTATTTCGAAACTAATTCCATAGCGACGATCGTGAATTTGGTCATTGAAAATTCACAAACTGTCAAGGCTTTTCAACCTTCAGGAAGCATCCATATCAAATCCACTAGTAATTTGTTGTTTTTGAATTGCATTTTTAATATCAGTCAATCTGATCAAGGAGGAGTTGCAGCTTTGGATACTGGAAACAATGTGACTTTTTATCAGAGTTTCTTTCTAAATAGTTCCGCCGTGAGTCAAGGAGGCATTTTTAGTTTGAATATTGATAATATTTTAAACATTTCTCAATGTAATTTTCTGTTATCTTCCAGTTCGCAGGGAGGTGCTTTTTATCTAAATTCATATAATTTGATCTATTTTGAATCATTGATGTTCAAATATGGTTTTGGATTGAACGGAGGTGTGCTTTATTGCAATTTAAATTGCAATGTTTCCCTTTTTAATAGTATATTTGAATACAATTATGCTGTCAATTTAGGAGGAGATATCTATTTATCTCAAAATAATAGTCTTCAAATCACTAATTGCAGCTTTACTAACTCATCTTCTCTTTATTCAGCAGGCTCTTTTTATTTAGGAAATAATAATAATCTGAAAATTCAAAATGCTACATTCATCAATATTTCCTCTTTGAGTTCCGGTGGAGTTTTTGAAGTAGATATTCAAAACAATATACAATTTTATGAAGTGTTTTCAGGCAACATCTTCATCAAGCAGGATTCTGGATTCATGGATCTTCAATATAGTAACAATGTTTCATTTAATAACTTCATTTTAGAGAACTTCTCCTCATCAGCTTTTGGATTTATCAACATAAATCAAAATAACATAATTTCCTTATATAATATTTCAATTAAAAATGGGGTGTCTTTTAATGGAGCTGGGGTTCTTTCTCTTTATTCAGGAAATCAACTCTTTATCAATTTTTCCTCTTTCGGCAATATAACCAGTTTTTCAGATTCCGGTCTCCTTGTAATGAATCTTCAAAATTATCTAGAGATTAACAATTCAGAAATCATTAATATCACTAGTTCTCAAGAAGGTGGGGTGTTCTCTCTTTCCGACAATAACACAGCTATTATTTTCAACACAAATATCCAAAACATTGAGGTTTTGCAATTATATGGAGGTATAATGTGGGCCAAGTCTTCAAACATCATAAATTTCGCATATATTACGATAATAAATTGCACTGCTGATGATTCAGGTGGAATGTTATACCTTCAGCTTTTTAATTTGGTCAATATTTCTTTCGCTAATATTTCGCAGATTTTCGCGGGAGATTCTGGAGGAGGGTTGATTTATTCATTTTCCAGCAATAATATTTCTATAGAAAACACTGTAATTTATAATGTATCTGCTCTGTCCACAGGAGGGGTCTTCAATTTACAATCATTGAACTTTCTTTCATTAACCAACGTATCAATCGATATTTATGGAATTTATCTGGAGTATGGAGGGATGTTATATTCATTGGAAAGCAATAATTTCAGCAGTGAAAATTGCAACTTTAATGACAGTTTTTTTCCTACTGGTTTCTATGGAATGTTTATTTATGCTTTTGACCTCAATTCCATTTATCTGGAAAATAACATTGTTGATAGCGCAAATTTTTCCAATGAAAACGCAAATTTCATATTTTCTTATAATCTTAACAATATGACTTTGGTTGATTTTGATCTAAACATAGGACTGTGCTTTTGTCTATTTTATATCGGTGAAGAAAGTATTTTTTCCTTTGTAAATTTGAATCTCATTGATACGGTTTCATCGAAGATAGCTTTCCAGGTTTATTCTTCGAATTTGACTTTTCAACGAGCCGTTTTCAATTTGCAAATTCATTTTAATTTCTTAATCGGTTCGGATTCCACCATCAATTTTCTGAATTATTCTTTAAATCCCTACATAAACATAACTCTACAGCTTACAGATGTGCCTTCATATTATCTAGACACTATTAATGGAAGAGCTTTATTTAATCTTGATTCTTGCTTTATGTTGTTTAATCAGGGACAAATCAAAATGAAAAATAATGTCAATGCTTCGGGAATTCAAATGTCTGGGGGTAGTTTGAAGATCTTTAAAACAACTGTTCTATGCTTCAAAACGAATGAAATCAGTAAAACTATTTCAACAACTTCCATTCAATTTTTATCCGTGAAAAAATCGTTGTTTTTAATTAACAGAGCATTCAACCAAAATGGAGGGGTCTTCACAATAACATACCCTGAAAATCAAGCGGGTACTGTGAAATTTTCATTTTCAAACTTCTTTTTCAATTCTGCTCAACAAAGTGCAGGCTGCTTATATCTTTCATTCAATCAATCCAATTTAAACATCATTCTCTCCTTCCAAAATAACAAATTCCAGAATAACATTGCTCAGAACGCAGGAGTGTTATATTTATATAATGGGCCGAACACAACAATTCAAAATTGTTCTTTTATCAACAATCAAGCTGTAAATCCACAAAACCCAGATTTTTCAAATGTATCATTGAGCTATAACTCTTCCAAAGGAGGTGCGTTTTATTTTAAAACGAATGAATTTTCAGAAGATTCGTTGGTTTCTTTGATAAATAACAAGTTTCTCAATAATAAAGCTGATATTGGAGGCGTGATATATCAAGAAGGTCCAATAAAAGTTGACTTTCCTATGAATATTTCATTATCAACGCTTAATTCCGCAACATTTTATGGGAATTTCATCGCTACGGAAACTCAAACCATTTATTTTCTCAGTGATATATCATTGGATCTCCTGATTTACAAAATCAAAAACCAACAATTTGTTAATGTCATCAGTGGATTCACATATGATCCATGTCTCGGTTATATTGCTGGATTAGATTCCTATTCTCAATTAACATTTATGAATAATGAAAATTTGATCTCTTCATTAGCGATAATTGACTCCGATTTAAATTTAGAAGTGACATTAAATTTCGCCATGGAATTCAATTTGCTCTGTCTTTCTGGTCCTTTTACACGTGATTCTCTCCCTATCCAAGCAACAAAAAACTACCAAATTTTTTATAATAACCAGAATTCACATTTGGATTTTCAACTAAACTATCGATCTTGTGAATTAGGCGAAAGATTAGCAGATAATTTCTCATGTATTGCATGTCTTAGAGGAGAATATTTATTCGAGAACAACCCAGATCAGCCATCCCCTTATTGTTATTTGTGTGGTGCAGGAACACCTTTTAATTGCTTTGGAGGAAATCTTTTAACACCAAAACCAGGTTATTGGAGGAAAAATGCAGATACAATAAATTTTATGGAATGTCTAGAAAGCTATTGTTTAGGAGATCCTAGGGATATGAATGATGAAAATGTTCAATATAATGAGATTTATGCACAAGGGCTGTGTTCTCAGGGCTATACAGGGGTTTTATGCAATGAATGTGAAGATGGATATGGTAAGGTTGGGGATGATTTATGTGAATTATGCGCGAATTTTAATTATTTTGGGGCAATTTTATTCTTCACTTTAGCAAAAATAACGTTTTCTTTGCTTTGCACTCATTTCATTTATAATATGGGCCTGGATCTTTACAATGAGGGTAAATTAAGTACTTTTAGGAAAAAAAATGTGGTGATTTCAAGTGTGTTGAAAATTTGGATTGATCATGTTGAAATCATGGGAGCAATTTTGTTTTTCCCAATAAATTGGTCCTACATATTGAAAGATTTCCTTAAATACCTCTTTTTGTTATCAACAAAAATTGGAGACACCTTGCCTCTAGAATGTCTGAAAGCTTCATTAAAATCCAATCTGGATGTCATTTATTTCAAATTGCTCTTGGTTGCAATTTACCCCTTTGTCATAATGCTTATAAACTTCATTTATGTCCTTTTTCTTTCGATGATTAAAACAGCGAAACATGATAAAAGGTTCCTTCTCTTCCATACTACTACCAAATTACCATATTTGCATTTGTTCCCAACAGTTTTCTTTTCAGTTCTTTTGTTATGTTATTCAGATGTTATGAAGGTATGTCTTGAAATGGTGGAATATATTGATATTGGTGATTCAAATAATAATGATTATAGATTAGTGTCTGATGGTAATGTGGTTTTTGATAGTCCAAACTATCGTTTTTGGTTTTTCCGCTTAGATCTTCCCTTGTTGATCTTTTATGGAATTATGTTCCCTGTTTCAATTTTTGCATATCTCTTTTTTAAATATCAGAAAAGCACCATTTTTTCTCCTTTGACTCTTTTGAAATTTAGTTTATTTTACTATGCTTTCGATAAAAAACACTTATTTTGGGAGATTATCATAATTTTACGTAAGGCTCTATTGGTTTTCATTCAATTATACTCATTTTCTTCCACTGATTATAAAGATTTGTACCCTTTGATTGCCATGATGGCAGTGAATTTAGTGGCTGCTGGGATACAACTTTATTTTCGGCCATATCAATCTCAATTCGATGATCTAAATAAAATAGAATTTGGATCTTTGATCTCCTTATCAGTGACCTTTTATTTAGGAATATATTATTCTTTGCCTGTTGTGGCAGGGACAGTGATTCCTTCTTATTATAATTATATTTTCATTATTCTTGGAGCATTAGCAAATTTAATGTTTTTGTTTAAAATTGTCGAGGTAGTGATTAAATTTTTATGGGAAAAGGAAGAAACATATGTTGGAGAGTCGATAAAAATCGAATCAAATTCAATGACTGAATTCAAAACTTCTTTAATTAAATTGAAAGTTTGTAAGGAAGAAAGTTTGGATAAAAGTGAAAGCTGTAGAAACAGCAGAAGTATGATGGTTGGTTCTGGAGATGAATCAGCGAATAATTTGAATAATACGGACAAAAGCTCAAAAAACACCATTATTACCACTGATGAAAAAATGAAAACACAATCACATTCCTTCTTCCCGCAACCTTTAATGAGACCCTTAACTGTAATAGATGAACAAATTTCACAGGAAAAAATCTATAGGACATATATAAATATTAAAGGCCATTCCGAAAATATCTCTAAGAAGTTTGAGAAAGAATATTTAAACAAAATTTTCGAATGGAATCGAAAAAACCATGATTATGAGAAGACCATGAATAAAAGCCAAGAAATCTATGATGAAATTAAAAAAAATGAGGGTCGATTTGACAATAATGAGAAAATGGAAACCGTTTTTGAGTTTTATAAGGACTTAGATAATAGAGAAAATGCACAATTTGAATCTATAGGTTATAACTATATTTTCTTGGAAGAAAACGAAAATTTCTATGATGTTTGTCTCAATAATGATAAGGTTTTCGTAGAGACGAATCTATTTAAAATTAAAGCTAGTTATAGTTTAGTTGGAGATTTAACCTCATTGATTTTTGTGAAGTTGATGTTATATTTCACTGCTGAAACTGAAATCACCCAATTTGAATTTGATTTGAAGAGACATGAAGGTAAGACAGATAAATTTGTTTATTTACCATAATTTGTTTATTTTATTTAGAGATGGTGATCAGCCCTAATCCTCAAATAAAATCCTCAGAAAATGGGAAAGAAAAAATATTAGAAATTTATTTCGTGGCTTTGAAAGCAGTAACAACTCCACCAGGAGCTATGATTAATTGTTTTTTGGGCAAAAAGAAATTTGTCAAATTGAATCTCAAACTTCCGATCATGATGAATAGATTCGTTCTTTTAGAAGAAATTAATGATCTAGATGAATTTGCTGAAATTTTCGAGAAAGGAGAACAGATTGGTGAACAGAATATCAAAAATGTCAATCCGAAAAAAATATGTAACTTTGAAGATTTGTGTAATTTCTTTGAATATAATGTGATTGTGGGAGAAGAGAGGATTGCGGGGCATCTAAGAATTATAAATCTTAAGCAAAGTTTGATAAGTTTTGAAGTTGAATATCAAGAAATGGAAAATAGAATAAATTTGAAATTCAAATTTAGAGCTGAGGAAAATTTAAACAATGATGATGAAAGAGTATTTTTCAGTAATTTAGCAAGAATTTTGGGTGAAACCTTTGAGAAGATTTTTGGAAATAGTTTGGATGATGAATGATTCGGATTATCAATAAATAAATAAAATTATATCTTTATTTTTTTTGGATAGAAAACAGAAAAATTTTTGTCTAATTTTAGTGTAAAACATAAATAAAATAAAAATTGCTATGATTTTTTCATAGCTTTTTTTCTTCCTCTGTATAGTTTCAACGAATTAAATTAATAATAATTTTCTTTTATTTAAAAATAATGAAAAATGAAAAATTATGGTGTGAAAATCACTTAAATTCTATAATTACTCACGTTTGCATCTCGGAAGATTGTTTTCTGCCTTTATGTGGAAAATGTATAAAATCTCACAATACATTTCATAAAATTGAAAACAAGTTTCCTGAATTTGAAACGATTGAAGATCTGAGGGAAATCTGCATCCATAAAATTGGAGGGCATATTGAACAATATAAGAAAGCCCTTGAATCTGGCAATATAGTGGCAAATCCAAATGCATGGGATCACTTTTCCTGTAAAGTAGTTAAAATAAAGAACTCAATTAACCGAATAATTGATGTTTTTTTTAATGATCTCAAAGAAAGTTTGATGAGTAAATGGAATGAAGATATTAGCCTTAAAGAATCGATAAATGAGATGAATCGAGTTTACATAGATTTGAAAGATAAATCTTATCAAATTCAGAACATGCTTTCTATGGACTTAATGAAACAAATATTGACTCAGGATTACGATAAAAATCTGTTTGAGTTTCAAAAATTATTGAAAAATTCAAGTGAGTCATATACTTCATATGTCATTCCAGATGATAAAACAGTAGAACGATTTATTATGGAATTTAAATTATCTTTGGAAAATTTCTTCAAACATCAAAAAATACAAAATATATTGGATAATCCATCAAAAAAAATATTCTTTTCAGAATATCCTGTCTTTAATATCCCAAAAAACTTCAACATAACTCAAAAAAATACAATTCCAAATAATCCAGAAAATTCATCTTCTAAAAAAGTATCATTTTTGGAACATCCTGTCTATGACATAACAAAAAGTTTCAACATAACGAAAAAAAATACAACTCCAGACCATTTAGTTATCGAAAATACCAATATGGAAAATACAAAGATATTCACTCCTCAAAAAATGAAATTTACAGAATCATCTCTTTTCGATGTTCGGAAAACCTTCACACAGCAAAAAACTCCCAAAGTCAAAACAAACTCTTTTTCGACAAATTTCGAATATGAAGATCCTGTTTCTTTTTCAACGCCGAAGGTCAATCAAAAACCCAAAAAGTGTTGGGATTTCAAGATAGATGTATCAGATTATTTTAAAAGTTTTTTGCAAAAAAAGTACCTGCATTTTTTTCAACCTAAAAGCAAAATCCTTCATCTATTTGAGCTAAATGACGGAAATCCAACTGAAGTCTTTTACTTTACAAGAGAAATGTCAATCGATTTCCTTTTGCCTCGATGGCACAAATCCATCTCCAGTCCGAATGGTCAAATTTATCTTTTAGGAGGAGTCAGTTTGGATCAAAAAGCCACCAAACTTAATTCCTTCTTTTCATATTCTTTTGAATCTAATACATTGATAGCAAAAAGTCCAATGAAAATAGCAAGATCAAGTTTTGGCCTTGTTTATTTTCATAATGCCTTATATGTCATTGGAGGCAACATTGAAGAGTCTCAAACAACTTCTCGATGCGAGAAGTTTTTGATAAATGAAGAGAAGTGGGTAGATATCGCTAATTTAAACCTCCCTTCATGTAATCATTGTGTTTGCAATTTCAATGACTCTTTTCTTTATAAGTTTGGAGGAAAAATTGATGATAATTTCCTGAATAAAACTATTGAAAAATACAATCCGACTATTAATATATGGGTCATTATAAACTATCGGTTTGAAGATCTTTCAAAAGAGAAGTCGTTTAAATTATTGGCTTCTTCTGCATGTTGCCAATTAAATTATTCACAAATATTTGTTTTTGGGGGAGGAGAAGAAGAGTTCAACAAAAAATCTAACCAAACTTTTTTATTTGAAATTAATGAAAAAAATGGCAAAATGGATCCTATCATTCGAAAAATCAATGAGAAAAAAATTTGCTTTGATGAGGGTTTTTGGGAAAGCAATCCGCTCGTGAATCAATCAAATCTTTACACTTTGCAAAACTTTTCTAATGAACAAGAAAAAACGATCACTTTCTTAGATAAGAGAAGGTTGTTATGTTTTAATGGTAGTTTTTGGAAATGTTTAACTTCCTTTTCTTAAAACTAACGACCTTTTTTCCTTCCTTTTTAATTTTTTTGCATTCCTTTTTAATTTCCTTGAAAAAAATTAAACAAATGCAATATTTTTTTTTGCTGTTTAAATTTTCTGAATTCCTTAAATAATTTTCCATTCTAATTAATTTACCCTGACCCGAAATTTTCTGTCTATATATTTTTTATGAAATATGAAATAAATCAAACGCGAACAAAAAATACAAATAAATTTCATAATTAACTGATATGGATAAATTCCAAAAAAATGAAGATCTCCGAGAGACCTTCATTACAAATTCTGATTCCATCCTTGATCAGACTCATATTGACATAGAGTCCCAATTACCACAACCAGAGGATGAAAATGAACTTATCAATAAGAAGTTCAGAACGATTGCGTCGGTGTTCGGTCCATCGAAAAAATCAGATAGAAAAGGGAAAAAAATTAATTATAATGCTTATTATCGTTTGGTGAAATACACCAAAAAAGAATATCCTCTCTTGATTTCAGGCTTTGCTTTCCTGATTTTAAGTCAAGTCGGAGGTATTATTTTACCTTATATCAGTGGAAAAATTCTTGATGTCATCATAACAACCAGAGATGCAGGATCTTTAAATACTTATTGTGGTATTTTCATTGGGATCTTTCTTTTGAGTTCTTTCGCGATTTTTGGCAGGTTCATTAGTTTCAGTTTGTTATCAGAAAGAGTGTCGATAGCCTTGAAAAATGAATGTTTTGAAAAATTCATTAATTTCGATATAGAATTCTTCGATAAAAAGAAAACTGGAGAGCTTTTGAGTCGACTTGGCTCAGATATCGCGACCTTAAGATTCGCAATAGGCGGGAATATTTCAATGCTCTTCAAAAGCATCGTTTTATGTGTGGGTTGTTTTATAGTGATGTTCATTTTAAGTTGGAAATTATCTCTTTTGGTGTTAATTTTAGTGCCAATCTTCATGATTTTCACAGCAGTTTTTTCCAGATACTCCAAAGAAATGACTAAGAAATTCCAAGACATCACTGCTGATTCTTCCGTAATAGCTGAAGAATGTTTTTCCAACATTAGAACTGTCAAGTCTTTTTCCACAGAAGATCAAGAGGCAGCCCATTTTAATTCCACTATGCAAGAAGCTTATCAGACGGCATTTAAGAGATCCTTTGTTTCCGCCTTATATCGATCTTTAACAGATATGGTGACAAATATAGGAACCATTGCAGTTCTTTGGTATGGAGGATATCATGTCTTGAATGGAGAAATGACATCTGGTGAATTGGTTTCGTTTTTGATATATTCAAATACATATGCAAGCACCAGCAGCATGATCAGCGAGAATTTGACGACTATTGTAGTGGCATCTGGTGTAGCTGAGGGTTTATTTGATTTGTTGGATTATCAACCGAAGATAAAAAATGAGAAAAAAGAAATGGATGCTAAAGAATTCGAGGGTAGAATCAATTTCACGGATGCATGTTTTAGTTATCCTTCCAAAATTAATGTCCGAACTGTAGAACATTTAAATTTGGAAATTTTACCAGGGGAAACAGTTGCTTTATGTGGGGCGAGTGGAGGAGGAAAGTCAACAATTGTAAGTTTAATCGAGAGATTTTATGATTTAAATCAAGGAAGCGTTTTAATAAACGGCAGAAATATCAAAGATTATGATTTAAGGTATCTCCATCAAAATATAGGGTATGTTTCTCAGGAGCCAATTTTATTTTCTGGCACGATAGAAGAAAATATCACATATGGTGTTGAAAGTTATACTAAAAAACAACTTTACGAGGCAGCCAGACTAGCAAACGCTTGGAATTTTATCACTGATGCAACTTCTTTCCCAGATGGATTTACTACTTTAGTTGGGGAAAGAGGAGTGAAGTTGTCTGGAGGTCAAAAACAAAGGGTGGCCATTGCTAGAGCCTTGATAAAAAAACCAAAAATTTTAATTTTTGATGAA
>Ga0302140_10005337_pt1 | contig 16243 bp, 21 predicted proteins | sample I_Bog_E1_1_FD_202095 | JGI IMG/M metagenome (GOLD analysis project Ga0302140, IMG submission 202095) | Peat permafrost microbial communities from Stordalen Mire near Abisko, Sweden - I_Bog_E1_1 | ecosystem: Environmental > Terrestrial > Soil > Wetlands > Peat | place: Sweden: Abisko, Stordalen... | reverse complement strand
TTGAGGGTTTTCGGGGCGCTTGTGCTTTCGGCTTCCTTGGTTGCTCGACCTGAATCGCCGAAGCGTTTGAGTTTCGCGATGTGGTCTGCCAGTATGGAAATCGGGCTGCTGGTTTGCCACCTGAGTCCGTCGCTTTTGCTAGTAAATCGAGGATCTTGAATGTGACAAACACTCCGTTTACCTTGTCGTCTCTCGTGGCCTGTGGTCGTGCTGATTGCTTTCTAGGTGCTGCCTTGCTCTCGCCCAGTGACTCCCTCCGCTTCTCGTCTTCCTTGATTGTCCCTTGTGGCAACCAAATGTCTGCTCTTCTTTCTCTCAAATCTGACACCCACTGGTCACAATCCCACTCCACCCAATAATCGATCACGTCGCCCCAGGTGCTCTCTGGTGGCTTCGTCCTATTCACGAAAATCACCTTGCCTCCTTTCGTATGTACCGCCTTCGCGAATTCCTTAACCATAATCTTCAGACCGTGCACTTTCAAACTCGTACCCATAATAAGTAGTACATCAGGACCTAGACCGAGGTCGTGTGTAATGAGAGGAGAGATCATGTTGGCACTTGGGTGCTCTTCTCCATAGAGAACGATGTCAGGCCTTAGACGGCCGACGGCGAGTCCTCGTCGTCCCTTTCCGGTACGGTGGGTATTGTACTCTGTGCAGGCTGGGCAGTCCGGCGCGGTGCCCGCGAGCGTTGCAGCGACTCGTTCTTCGTCATCCCAGCTGGATAATTTACTGCAGATTCCGCAACGTAGCCAAGTGAGCGTTCCATGGAGCGGCACAACTTCGACTCCTCCAAACAGATTATGGTCTCCTGTGATGTTCTCCGGTCGGAGTTCGCGTTGGGATCTGTAATTGAATCGCGATCTGTTCCCCGGCCCTTTCGTAAGGTCCGTACATAAGCCTTCACGCTCTTCCAAGCAGTCGATATTTTGCGTGTAATTCCTGACCAGGCGTCCGCCATCCCGCAGAGTCCGAATGAATTGGTGCGTTGCGGTTGTAGATTCGACATCCTGGATCTTTTGACGAAGACTCGAAATGAACATATAGAAGATCGAAGTTGTGAAGGGGTCAGACCAGATCATAGAATCAAATAAATCTCGACCCTTTAAATTCGGTAGACTCGCCCGTGATGAAGATTGTGAAGCAGGGAAGATCGAAGTATCTTCTTCGTCTTCGGGAGTTGACAATATGCTCGACTCCTCTCTTTGGAGGATGCGAGTACGAGTTAGTGGTGGGCCGTCCTTGGTAAAGCTCAGGCGCCCAGATGTAGACTCAATTGGGGTGCTAGAGGCAAGGGAGTCTATAGGTTGGCGATTGAGCGAATTCGAGCGCGATTGTCGCCTGCTGCTGGAGGCTGAGGAGGACGTTGTTGTAGAGGTGGTTGAGGAAGATGTTGATTCAGCTGACTGAAGCGAGTTGCGCGTGCGTTTTTGAATTGGTGCAATGGAGTCTGGCGTTGCAGATCTGCTTTTGGTCCCTATCCTGCGCGTATGCGAACGCGGTTTGAATGAGACCTCGGTCGCTGAAGTCTGCGTATCGCCAAGGGAGAAGTCGCTCGGTAGCTCAGGTGTTGTAGAAGGGCAGCTAGAAAGCGAGCTCTCGTCAGAAGACTTGACAGTAGGTGTGCTAGCACGGGAATTTGATGTAGTTGTGTTTGTGGAGCGAGATCTGGAGGAGCGGCGTGGCTCTTGTGCAGGCTCGGTTGCTTGTGGCTGCGAGGGCTGGCTGTCTTCATCTATGACATCGACAACCTTCCCATCAGGAGCCACAACTTCGTAGTACCACTGCTTCCTTTTTTTCTTTGGTCTGTCATCTATGTCGAAAGTATTCTCCTGCTCCCAAGGCGGATTCTGTACAGCTGCGTCGTACTGCGCTTGTATCAAGGAATACAGGCCATTTTCTGAGCGAAAGTCCTGCTGCAGTGTCAACAAATATCCACACAAGGCTGAAGGGCGGGGTCTGTGCCCAACTTACAGGTATCCCACAGTTTGTGCTTATTCCAGCTCCTGTCACAACCACAACCTTCTTCGACTTTCCCACAATATCCGCAACCTCTTGCAACTGAAGGCCAGAGCCGGCTTTCACCTGGGTGGTAGGCATGGCTCCGCAGCGTTCGAAGGTACTTCACACAAGCCTCGCCACTGGCTTCAGAATTCTCAGCCAAAACCTCTCTCCTCCTTATAGATTCTCCTTCCAGTCACAATCTAATCCCCCTTCCTTCCAGCGGAAATGTCTCACTTGGCACGTCTCTTGAGACGGAATTCTTCTGCAATTCAGCACCACATCAGAACAGATTCGATGCTAGCCTTGCACAATTGCTTCGCACACCCAAAGTCTTCGTGACAGATGCGTGTTTTTTTCGTGTTCTTTCGCGTTTCTCGAGTTCGTCAAGTCTAGCAACACTAGAACGCAGCAGACTGCTGTAGTCGAAGTTTGGAAATAATTTTCAGGCGTCCTTTTTGACAAGTGGTCATCTGGAATACAGTCTCTTTGTTGCTATTGACCAATTGCGCTCTTAGATGTCTTGTCTCACGACAAGGTCGACCAGTATCTTCGGGATGATCTGGAGCAAATGATGACAGATCGAAGCTGCCTCGATGCGCATTGAGCAATAACCTAGCTCACTGACGGCTCCAGTCTTGTTGAGAGAGTCCCAGCTTGCTCGCAGTTTGAGGAGGAGGTTTGACGCGGGGAAGCTGTGGAGGGCGACGCGACGATACTCGACTGTTCTGAATGATAAAGCAATGTATCTGTGTCTGTCGCTGTCTCTTCTTGTAGCAGGTGGTTTTATCTTCGCAAGAACGCGGAAAGGATGTGGTCGATCTGTTCGTAGAAGGCCTTTGAGCAGTGAAGACTGGGGTGAAGTTCCAAGGTCGCGTCTGCATTGGGAATTGAGGATGTTTACTGACCTGGTCCGAGTGCCCGCGCTAAACGCTATCCGGATGGTAGATCAGGGGTCTTAAGCTTCCCCACATCTCAAGCCTTGTGAATCAACGTCTGCTGAGGACAATGCTCTGTTCTGGAGCTAGCTGAATCAAGTCCACCATCCGCATGGCGCATCAACCCATCACTGGTTCTGTGTTACCTCGGACTCGAGATGGTCCTGCAAGCATAACATCCTATCCTCTTCTAGGTGTCTCGATTGCGCGAGAAAATTGCCAATTGGAGAACATTGTCTTCTCTCTGATCGCCAGCAACATCTGATGCTCCTCCTTGAAAACTTTCCAAATGCTTGTTCGGTTCTCATTTGGTTTGCTGGTCAATCTACTGCGTGTGATGAAATCAAGAACAGCTCAGCTTAGCTTGACAAGCTGACAACAATTCGCAATTGAAGTCATTGCCAAACTCCACACTCCAAACTTCAAGCGAGTTCGGAATGCTGTATAAGAGTCATCAACATTTTGTTCTCTCATGTTGGTCACCATTATTCATATGCTCTCAATTGAAATAGCTAGTTCAGGCTCTTTGGTTCATTCTGAGCCCATTCTGCATCACTCTTATTCTCGAGTACGCAAGGATGACGAGACTTCAAATGGTCTGGCCGAGGGATGGTTCCAAAGGCAGTCGTCATCGCGGATTCTTTCGTGGTTTCAATGATATTTTGTGGGGCAAAGGCCCAGATATGTTTCTTCAACGGAACAAAAGCAAATCTCCCATACGGCCTGAGCAATGGGGAAATTGGTGAGCGCTAGAAATCCCCCATAATTACTGGCGTCATGCTAAACACTGATAGGCGGTCATATCATGACCCGCAAGCTCACTTTCAGGAAGAGATAAATGGTGCCATAAATCCGCTTTGGAATTCGTCCAGAGGTTCCAAGCGTTACGACCCTTATACCAGAAAGTATCGAAAATGGTTCACGCCACAGGACTGGGCCGGCGATGGCGTTCACGGGCAAGGCATCGGCCCGAATGGTTATGGCTACCCCAGGTTCACGAGAAGTGAGGGTAGGAAAATGCTTCGGAGATATGCTCAGGGACATAGAGTCGATCCGGCGAGAATGGGAAAGGAATGGACATGGGATGGACCTAAAGTAGGCACGTTCTTAAGCCGTCGACCTCCTGCTAACACTGCTTGCAGAGATATCGACAAGAGCATGACTGGTTCTGGCGAGAGGGCCATAAGTATGCCGATCTTCTTCGTCAAGGGCTCGACCCAAATGGTGATGCCAATCCAAATTTCAGGATGCATCAAGAATGGCCGGATGACCTGGACGAGTGGATTCAAGACGAGTTCTTCACAATCTGATGAATGCGATGTTGGAACAGATTGTCAGCTTTTTCATTTGGGGTGTTTGTAAGGGTGGTGTGGAGATTCTGATTTCATCAGGTGTCTTGCTTGTTTTACAAATGGACAGCACTTCATCACTCAGCAAACCAATCGATTAATGCTCGCCCCTGATTATGGAGGTTTGGAAAATGGAGCTTTTGGAAGATCAAGTCACAATCAGTGCCTTGAGGGTCTGACGTGCAAATTTACAATAATGACAAACCTTCTCACATAAACCCAGAACCCAGAAAATCCAGATGGCTCTAGATCATCACACAGTAAGGAGAAATGCACAAAGTTGCACAATCCCTTCGATACCTTTTGTTGGGGATTTCTTCGTCAGCAGGTTATTTTGTCAGCTTCCAGCATGCTTGATGGCGATTCTGGATCGCTCGATACCAGTATGAGTGGCTCTCTCACAAGGCAAGTCTGCCGAGAAAAGGAGCAGGGTGAGTCACGTTTAGTGGTTGGACAACATTTCATCCCACTTTGCAGCCCCCGCTTTCGCCCCCGTCTACCCCGTAGAACCCCCGCAGCTGCAGGTGTCAAGTTACGATGGCGAACCTCGTGAAAGTAACACGCGGGAGTCAAATTTTCGGAGAATCCGGGAAACTTTCCTTTTTCTAAGAGATCCAGCCTTCTACATGACAACGGCAACATGCTCAGGCACATATAAATTGCTTGTCTCTTCTCATATGTGTTCAAACCATATTCCAATTCTTCTTTGTTGAATTCACACAGCTGCTACTTTCAGAATGGGAAGTATCGCTGTCGAAACACCTGTTGACGCCCCTTCAGCAGACCGCGTTGAACCTGGTTCGTTCCGCCTCAAGACTGCCACTTTCCCAACAACATCCACCTCCCAAGCAACGAACGTCAATAATATAGCAGCAACATGGGTCGAGGCATTCAACAAAGTGCTGAAGAATCCTGAGCTGGCCACAATCCCAGGGCTATTCCTTGACGAATCTTACTGGCGAGATCAACTTTGCCTCACCTGGGACTTTCACACCCTCAAAGGACCCGAGCATATTATCCCTCTGCTACAGCATTCCCAGAATGGCTGCCGTATCAAATCTTTGGCTATCGACACGAGCTCTAAATATCGAAGTCCCAAAGCATCCGTCGTGGATGCTGATGGCAAAGTGCATACTGTGCAAGCATTCCTAACCGTTGAGACCGACATCGGACGCGGCTCGGGTGTTGTACGACTTGTTCAAGAACAGGGCACTTGGAAAGTTTTTACGCTTTACACCTTCTTGAGAGAATTGAAGGATTATGAGGAGCTAATAGGTGCACGGAGACCTAATGGAGTTCAGCATGGGGAACATCTCTCAAGGAAGAACTGGCTTGATCGCAGGAAATTAGAGGAGAACTTCGAGGATGGCGAAGAACCTACAGTCTTGATCCTTGGTAAGTTTTCAAATCGGATCTTTGGCTGTTTTAATAACATGAATTAGGTGCCGGACAAGCTGGACTTTGTATCGCAGCTAGGCTGAAGATGCTTGGTATCAAATCCTTGATCGTCGACCGAGAAGAGCGGATCGGAGATAATTGGCGCTCTCGGTATCATCAGCTCGTGCTCCATGATCCTGTTTGGTTTGACCATCTTCCGTATCTCCCATTTCCGGAGAGCTGGCCTATTTTTACCCCGAAGGTATCTATTGACTCCGAATTCTTCGACTCGCACGTTTTGGCATATCGAAGTGTGCTTCAACTGACAACATTCAGGACAAACTCGGAGACTGGTTCGAATCTTATGTGAAATTGCTTGAGCTCAATGCCTGGACTCAAACCAGTATCATCAAGTCCTCGTGGGATGATGCTGCGGGGAAATGGACCATCACACTGGATCGTATGAAAGAGGGGAAGAAAGAGACTCGTGTGTTTCATCCAAAAGTAAGCTCTCCCACAGTCCTCCATTCTCAAGTATTAACAAAAGCAGCATGTGATACAAGCTACCGGCCACAGCGGGGAGCCCAACTTCCCATCTCACCTCAAAGGTCTCTCCACCTTCGCCGGAACCCGTCTCGTGCATTCCTCAAAATTCACCGGAGCCATTCCCTCTCAAGGACAAAACAAACGGGCTATCGTCGTCGGCTGCTGCAACTCTGGACATGACATCACCCAGGATTTCTACGAGAACGGCTACTCCGTGACCCTCATCCAGCGCTCCTCGACTTTCGTGGTTTCTGCGGAGACAAATCTCCATCATATGGCTGCTCTGTATGGCGAAGAAGGTCCTCCCACCGAAGACGCTGATATGATGTTCTTCAGCATTCCAAATGCTGTTGCAAAGAGGCAGAATATCGATGCGACGAGAGTGCAGAATAAGACTGATGAGAAGCTGTTGCAGGGGTTGGAGAAGGCAGGGTTTAAGACTGATAAAGGACCTGATGATAGCGGGCTCTGGATCAAGTACCTTGCTCGTGGGGGTGGCTACTACCTCGATGTTGGATGCAGCCAACTTATTGCTGATGGGAAGATTAAGGTGAAGCAGGGATCTGAGATCACTGAAGTGCTTCCCCATGGTCTTCTGTTCTCGGATGGAGAGACCCTTGAAGCGGACGAGATCGTGTTTGCAACTGGGTATCTCAATATGCGTACGCAGTGTAGGAAGATATTTGGTGATGAGGTTGCAGATAAGGTTAAGGATGTGTGGGGCTTTGATGAGGAGGGTGAGATTAGGACAATGTGGCGGAAGACCGGACATAGTGGATTTTGGTTCATGGGTGGGAATCTGGCTTTGTGCAGGTGGTATTCTAGACTTCTTGCTCTTCAGATCAAGGGGTTAGAGGAGGGTCTTTGCTCTTATACAGACTTGTAGATCTGTGCGGAAGTTACGATATTGTCAGTGAGTGTCTGCATGTCAAGAACAGCTAGACTCTCTCATAGTCAATGTTCAAATAGATGTGGGACATTCAATTAGAGGCTAATTGTCCCCCTTCAAAGTCACTTTACAAACAATGTTATAAGGTCTCTGGAACATTCAAAGTCGTGTACAAAGACAATATCACTACCTCTTATGAACTATTCAAGCAGGCCCAAGCGAAACAATTGTCTAGCCAATGTTGGACCAATTTTGGCAGTGGACAAGGCACCGATAGCTTTAGTATATCATTGCATGTTAAAAGTGTTATCAACTTTTTGCATTCGTCTTGTAGCAGCAGCAGCAGTGGGTATCATAAACAAACATATAATAGGGACCAGATCCCCCTCTACTCCCATTGCGCCACCAGCCCCTCCAACCACTCCCGGACGAGAGCAGTGGACCAACGCCTGTTCACGTCCCCACAAACCATCTTCTCGATCCCTTCCTTCATCGGGTGTGACGCAAAATGGTCCGGTGTTTTCCCACTCTTTCCTAATTCTCCTAACACAACCCGCCGCTCTGTTTCCGTTTTAAATTGGTACAGCAGCTCGAATGCGATGACACCTAAGCTGAACACGTCCATTTTGCCGCATGGCTCGGATGCGACCGGGGGTGAATAAAAGGCGGTGCCCACATTAGAAGAGATGAAAGGAGATGAGCTGGAGCCTGATGAGAGAGAATGCGCTGCGTGGGTGCTCTTCAATTCATAGATAAGTCCAAAGTCCCCAATTTTGGGGCAGACAAAGGTCGGGTTTCTTGTCTTTCTGTCATTGCACTGCTTGCAATTGTCAATGTTGATATAGCCCTGAGTTGGCTTCTCCCCCGAGTCGAGGATTGCGAGGAAGATGTTCTGGGGCTTGAGGTCGCGGTGGATGATGTTCTTTCTATGAAGGTACTCGACTCCTTCAAGGATGGCGAGAAGGAGGCGGACCGATGGGAGAGGGTGGAAGCAGTGCTTGATCTTCGAGTATTCGTTGTTGATTTTTTTATCTTCGAGCGACTACAATGATCAGCTTGTGCCTCTCTGACTCCGGATTCAAATTTTTACTTACAATCAAGGTATGCAAGGTCAGTGGGTACGGGGTCATCTTGATGAATAGAACAAAATCATCCTTCAACACTATATCATCCGTGTCTGAGGTCTCTGCAATTTCGACACGTGGAATTTCCTCAACATCATCCGTCGCTTCATCGGAGGCCTCATCTGAGCTGCTGCTGTCGTCACCCGGCTTTCGGAACATTGACTTCGGTGCTTGATCTTCAGACTTGGTCTCGTTAGAGTTCTTGGAAGGTTTATTAGACTCGGAATTGCTGAAGAGGATGGGGGAATCGAAGGGCTCGGTGCTTGTGAGGGTTGCTCTACGATCTCGTCCGAGCTGCTTTTTGAGATCGCGCTCTAAGCCAAATTGTATACTTTCAATTCCAGACGCAAGAGCTGCCATAGATCGGCTCATTGCGGAGTTAGAGGCTTCAGAATTGTTCCTACAGGGGACCGATCAGTATTCGATACTGGTACCCATTTCGAGACTAAGAGACTTACTCGGAAGTATCGTCGTCTGCCCCTGATAAAGTAGCGGGTTTCGTCTCGATCCAACAATGGTGATATCGGGTAACGTGGTGATGATCAAGGCGTGCCAGTGTTTTGATCTCTCGAGGGATTCGGTCTAACTTCTTCTCTTTCAAAAGGTATTGGAGATGTGAAGCCTTGAGTACAATCTGTTTGACTGCATACTCTGCGCCATCCAAACGGTAGTGAGCTTTGTAGACCTTTCCAAACCCTCCGCGGCCTAGCAAACCAAGTCTATAGAGATGTGTCGTCAGTGTAAATTCGGCACCAGGCTCCACTGAAAACGCTGCAAGTAATAATGAAAACGCCTGCGAACAAGCTAGTCATTTGAATTTAGTAAGATTGTGAAAACAAATGACTAGGGCACAAGATGGTAGCTTGCCGTTCAAAGGATCAAAGCATCGCCTTTGGAGTTTCAGCTAGCCCAGATTACTGCTGGACGCACAGAAGGTATCATAAAGAGGATTTTGACGTACTCTTGATAGTCACGACCATAGAAAGACTCCCCAACTGATGTGTCCTGTACATCTGGAAAGAAGAGAGAGAGCCTTGATGGTGGACTGCGTTGTAGTTGCTGCTCGCGCGGAGCCATGAGTGCTAATGGACCAGGGTTGTAAGGTACAAGATTTGCAGTCAACAAAGATGATTCAAAAAGTGATACTGTCTGGTGGAGAGTTTGTTGTGTGGAACGAGGAAGAAGCAAGTGGCCAGCTTTGTATGGTACAATGCCTGAACGAAGCGGTGAATTCTCGAAGTGAGGAAGTGCTCGGCGGTTGTTTTGTTGTGCAGCTATGTTGAAAGCTCGCTGATTAGCAATGGTGCCTAGAAGATTGTCGAACGAGTCTAGGTACTGTCGAAGGTCAGGCAGTGAGCTCGCAGCAAAGTCCTCGGGCAAAAGTCCAGCTTTCACGAGCTCATTTCGCATTTCGGCAAAGAGATGCTGTGCCAGAACCAACACTTCAGGATGGTCTTCAGATACGGCTTCTTCTGAACTACGACCTCTATTGAAGGTATGTGCAGCTTGTGTTCGACATCGCCCGTCGATCAGAGAGAGATAGAACAAAGTTGCATGCTGTTGTGGCTGCAAGTTTGGCAATCTGGGCAGCGTAACATTCGTTCCAGTCGTTCGAGCTAAAATCGTATCATTGGGACCCTGGCTGGGACTTCTGCCAGCAGTTGAATGTTCTGCAAGGTCATTCTCATCATGTCCATCCTCATCTCCATCTACTGAATGGGCACGTGATCTGTCTTCAGAGCTTTCGAGACTTGAGTCTGCGCTCAGATCTTCTGATGAAACCCAGTACTTTGGGGACATCTCGCTGGATTGAACATAGAAGAGAGCTTTGCGTGCTATAAAGGAGAAGAAAATGCGTGCAGGTCCGGGGGCGAGGACTGAACAGAGAAGCACTGAAGAGAGGATCGATTCGAGAGTCGAGGGTGGACAGGGATTCGTCTCTTATGATCTCGACAGCCCCCGACTCAATAAAGGCATGCCTGAAGTTTCAAAGTCTGCTGACATCCATTGGTGTCAAGGAAAGGGCTCAGTGGCTGAACGAATTGACAGGTTGTCTTGATGAGTCGTGACTCTTGGCCGGCTCAAATGCTGGCCCCGGCTCCTCTTCGGCCTCCAGGCATCAACTTGCTGATGCCTTAACCGAGAAAGTTCCAACCTCCAACGTCCAATAAGCAAACCTTCATTTATGTTTTCATGAGAACAAAGACTCTTTCAAAACATGGAAGGTTGCTTTACGACAATAGTCTTGTGCCTGTGTCAGGTGACCTCGCGAAATCACCCTTCTGTGTGACGCCGAGCAATGTCCCCAACCATCAGCCAGTTTGACTTTCACGCTCGGCTGCGACAAGCCTGATTCGCGATTGCCTGAAGAGCAGACAGGAAGAACCTTCGAGAAGACACCAGATTATGACTTGCGCAGAGACCTCGTCGCCTTATTTCTGACCACGGTGGCATGATTCTCCAGTCACAGAAGTCAAGATGCCGAGAAAGCTGCCTTGGGAAGACAATGCCGCGAGCGCGTCGAGCCGCCCTAGCAAACCTAGCGTGCCAGCTGCCAAAAGACAGAAAACAATTAAGAGAGATGACAGAACGCCGTCTCCCAAGAGAGATACAGATGGACGAGGTGAGCGTGCTTGCTTGTGTGGATTTGCTCAGCTGACCGAGACTAGCTCCTTCCTCATCACCACCGGAGGCTGCCAAAGAGGAGTACGGATCATGTCACACATTCTGACTGAGCTGACCCGAGATTAGATACATGAATGAGGGAATCAAGAACGACGACAGGTGGCGAATGGTTGAGGATGAGCTTTTAAGTGTTGCTAAGACGTTCACTGTCCACCTCCACGCCGCCGAATACAAACGGCAACAGAAGATGGTAAAGAGTCGAAACGCCGAGACCATCAGCAGTATTTCACGTCCAGTTGCGGGAAAGATGCCAGACCATACGAAACGCAGAATCGAGGCTGCTGCTAGAGTTAAAACCCAGAGAGCTGCACTTGAGGATGTGATCGTCAAGAAGGCCGAAGAGGATGACGATAGCGATGACGGTGATGGCCTTCCGTACTTTGGGACTAGCCTTCATGGATTGATGGATAGTCCACGCAAGAAAGCAGCTTCTCTGGCAAAGCCTGGGACAATAACAGCCACCACCAGAGCAGCTGCAGGATTCAAGCAGTCCGCGGCACAATCGCGACCGTATGTTGTGCAAGAATCGCCCCAGTCCAAAGTTGCGCTTCGTACTGCAAAAGCAAACACCCCCGACGAACCTGCAACTGAGCCGTCAGAAGACGATGATGATCTGGATGCACCGATCCCAGCTCCAAAGTTCGGATCTGCTCTGCCAGCCATTCCATCAACTAGCATCACTAAAACTACGATGTCACTTCCAGTAGGAAAGCTGACTACGGAGAGCAGCTCCTGCAGCGTAGTTAGATCCAAACAACTACATGAACGACTTTCACCAGAGATTAGACCACGAATGTCCAGAGCAGAGCAAGCTCGACGTCAGAAGGCACGATTAGAGAAAGAGCAAAAGGACAAGCAACTCTTGGACGTGATTCCTACCTTCCTATGAGACATTCACAACATCAAGCATTGAACTCAGGAATTTGGTCCCCAATATTTGCATTGTGTTGGGAAAAATCGAAGCAAGTACATCGATATAGGTACATACTGTCGAACTTCTAGCGGCTACGGGTACGGCTATTCATGCTTTATACGGAGTCTCGACTGGTGCTTCAGCTTGTGGTGCAATTCTAGCCAAGTGCCTTCTCTGCCCACTCTTCCAGTCGACAAGAGCTGAATGCAATGTCACACGATTATCCCATACGACTACTGTTCGTTCAGCCCATTTCACACGAGCATGGAAATCCGCGCCGTAGGCAATGTGATCATATAAGAACTTGAGTAAAGCGTCACTCTCTTCCTGTTTATACCCGACAATCTTCCGAGTAACTTGGGTCCGTCAGCTTGTGGCCCAACAGAAAGGTTCGAATACTTACATTGAGGGTTAACATATAAGGCCTTTTCACCTGTCACAGGATGGGTTCGAACGATTGGATGCTCGCTCACAACCGGCTCTCTACGAACCGCACCACTCTTGGCTCTGGAGGCATCGACTTGTTCAATTCCAGAATGAGTGGCTTTCAGGCCGTGGAGTCTCTCCTTGAAACCTTCGCTAAGTCGGTTGTACGCCTCAACTTGGTTCGCAAACAGAGTATCCCCTCCAGTCTCCGGGACATCGAGTATGTACAAGAATGTCGTTCCCGGGGGTTGCAGCTCGTAACTCACATCACTGTGCCAGGCAACGGAGCTTGTTCTTATTTGGAAAAATGCTTCAGCTGTCTTGTCACCTGCACCTCTATGAACGAGGTGAACTTCAGGATATCCTTCTGGAGCCCCACTTGTTGGATGGATGTGGAGACGACCAAAATATCGACCGTAGTCGAGAGCTTCGTTGATAGGCAGATCAGCGAAGTCTTGGTTCCGGAAAGCCACAACCTTGCGTTCAGCCACAAAGCGAGCAAGCTGATCTTTTCCTGCTGAGGTCAACTTGCTCAGTTGAACACCAGTAACTTCAGTGCCAATCGTTGGAGTAAGGTCATTCGTGGTGACACCTTTTGCGAGAAGCTCGGGGTAGCTTGAGTCTGCATTGAGGCCAGGATCGTGGTGCTCAAAAGGCTGAAGTGGCGGGAATTTTTCATTGCCCCAAGTGGGGAGATAGTTTCGGTACTGATAAGTGCTTAGCATTTCGTTTGGTTAATGTCAATTGCCTCGCGTACCTTGGCAGCTTGGAATCCATCTTTCCCTTGCTCCTCTGCCTCTTTCTCGTACCCAATTGGCGCGAGTTCTTTGTATGGGCCAGTGCTGCTGGTGAGCTTGACCTGGGTGTGCTCGACAGGACGATGGGGAAGAGTGACAGTTTCCGTAGCAGAGGGCGCCATCTTGTCTAAGTTCAACGAGTTGTCTCAGGTTTTGATGAAAACTTCCGATGGCTTGGACAGGCTCTTATATAGCTTTCAGTGCAAGGGTTGCATTGCGTGTGCTGCATGTCGGGCATTCAACGATCGAATAACCCCTCACATTGATCCCTGACCGAGATCGGAAACGGTGCTCGTGCATGAGATCTCCAGATTGTCATTGGTGGGCAGCTCGTTACTTTGTAGATAGCTGTGCCTGTCATTCCATGAATAATACATATCCATTCGATCGGTCTCCTTATTGATCTGATTAACTTGAGGGGTTCCCTGGTTATTGGTTGATTGTTCCACTAAAGAATGGTGCAATCGACATCGAAGATCACGAATATGTAGAGAAGTGGGATGAGGACTAAGCAAGACTTCATTATTAACAGTTATCACTCGAGATTCCTGTTGCACTTGACCCTCATGTGGGAACCGCAGTTAAGTATTGAAAACGGTGACGAGCCATTCCTTCTAGGTAGCATTGGCGTATCACGTGAGCATTGAGCAAGACAGTCACATGTCTGGGCACATACTACGGCCACAGCGCACCGAGTACTCGGATAAGAATGCTCGTACTTCATGTTTCTTTCAGTTAACGCTTTGCTAGTATGCATATAGGTAAGTGCTTGATATTAAGTCGCGTGACTCATGGTGGCGTTGCTGAGAAATGCTAACCGAACCTAATCGCGGGGTTCTCGAAATAATTATTCTGACATTTTCTTATCATTCAACATTTCCAGACCACAACCGAACAATACCTTCACCATGTCGGCTATGGACCTTGATGCGCCGGTATCTATCGGGCCTCAGCATAGAGAACAGACAAGTGCAACGCAAGTAGAAATTTCTGTGCTAAAGGACAAACGCTAACGATATTTCAGGATCCTCTGCTGCAACTGCGGCGCTGCTATCGATGGCACAACCTCAGCAGGAGCACTCTGCTACGACTGTGTGAAGCTCACGATCGATATCTCACAAGGAATTCAACGCGAGGCGACTCTACATTTCTGCCGAGATTGCGAAAGATGGTTATTGCCTCCTTCAAGCTGGATTGTCGCCGCGCCCGAATCTAGAGAATTACTTGCTCTCTGCCTGAAGAAACTACGAGGCCTACACAAAGTTCGGATCATCGATGCAAGTTTTATTTGGACGGAGCCTCATTCTCGAAGAGTAAAGGTCAAGCTCACCATTCAAGATTCTGTGTCTGAGGGTGTTGTGTTGCAACAAGCATTTGAGATCGAATACGTGGTAGCGTACCAGCAATGTCCCGACTGCGCGAAATCATATACGGCGAATACATGGCGCGCGTGCGTACAAGTTCGACAAAAAGTTCCCCATAAGAGAACCTTCCTTTACCTTGAGCAACTTATCCTTAAGCATGGAGCTCACAAGGACACAATTAACATCAAGGAAGTCAAGGATGGTTTAGACTTTTACTACGCTGCACGAAATCAGGCCGAGAAATTCGTCGACTTCCTCAGCTCCGTTGCACCTGTCCGAACCAAGAAATCACAAGAACTCATCTCGATGGATATTCACACGTCTACGAAATCCTACAAATTCTCATACTCTGTTGAACTGGTACCGATATGCAAGGACGATTTGGTGGCGATACCCATAAAGTTGGCTAAGCAGATTGGTAGCATTTCTCCCTTGGGTTTATGTTACCGTGTTGGCACATCTCTCAACATTCTCGACCCACATACTCTCCAAACGGCCGATATCAGCACGCCAATATACTGGCGCGCGCCATTTACAGGCCTTGCGGACGTCCAAGAACTGGTTGAATTTATTGTTATGGATATCGAGCCTATTGGGGCACAAAAAGGCAAGTGGTTACTCGCGGAAGCTACAGTTGCTCGAGCATCGGATCTCGGATCGAACGACAAGACCTATTACACCAGAACACATCTCGGAAACGTCCTCCACCCTGGAGACTCAGTTATGGGTTACATGTTGACAGGCACAAACTTCAACAGCCCCCAATTTGATGCATTGGAACAATCTAATGCATACGCCTCACAAATACCTGACGTGATGCTCGTCAAGAAGTTCTACGCCAGAAAGAAGAAGTCCAAGAACCGGAACTGGCGCCTCAGACGTATGGCGAAGGATGAGGGCGACTTGTTACCAAAGAAATCGGATCAAGAGAAGATGGATAGGGATTACGAGATGTTCTTGCGTGATGTGGAGGAAGACACCGAGCTGCGGCAGACGATGGCGCTGTATAAGGCTCAGCAACAGGCGAAAAAGGATGCTGAGGCGATGAGTGTGGTTGAGACCGACGATGGAGAGGATGAGACGCCGCAAATCAATATGGAGGAGCTGCTCGATGAGTTCGATGAGCTCAATGTTAAAGATGAGCATTAGTTTGAGTCATCTTGGCAGGCAGTTACTTCCTTTATTTGCTAGCGTATGGCAAAATGGCGTTGGATTTTGGGCGATGGATATCATGATTGCTGGTTGAGCATAGAGCTCAAATTCATGATGAAAAACGCCCTGTTTTCTTGCACGCTCAACTCTCATGAGGGCATTGCCGATGGAAAAATGAACAGCATGAAGTTACATAATTGAGTAATATCGACATAACTAGCCTTCGCTTCTTATGTTTTCCACATGAGGATTTTGGCATGTGAGTTGTGCCTGATTATCCCGCAAAAGTCTTCGGTTGTCGATCCTCTCTTTTTGTCAACATCCTTTTGCGCAGCGGCTATCTCTACATCGTGGCCAAGGGAGTTTGACTTGTGCTTGCCCCTTGGCAACATGCTGATCGTAGTGCGAAGAGAACATTCTCTGCTCTCTCATTCATTCTCATCTTGTTTCCCCAATGGCGATGCGTACGTCACGATCGAATTGATACTGCAAGCGATCACAAGGAGGCGCATATGCAGCAGATCTCGGAGTAGATGCCTCATTGATCTCCATCGTCAAGCCTCCAGCCCAGACGTTGTGCGCCACCGTTCGAACGGGGACGTTCAAGTTCAGCTCAGGGTGGAAAATGCGGGGCTTGGATTCAGCCCCAGGTCTAGGCGCCTCTAAATAACTTCAGAATT
>Ga0302140_10005335_pt1 | contig 16250 bp, 14 predicted proteins | sample I_Bog_E1_1_FD_202095 | JGI IMG/M metagenome (GOLD analysis project Ga0302140, IMG submission 202095) | Peat permafrost microbial communities from Stordalen Mire near Abisko, Sweden - I_Bog_E1_1 | ecosystem: Environmental > Terrestrial > Soil > Wetlands > Peat | place: Sweden: Abisko, Stordalen... | reverse complement strand
CCGCCACCAGCGCCGCAAGCGTCTCATCCGCAATCTGTCCCGGCGCGCATTCCACCGTAATCTCCGCGTCCGGCTCAATCTCAAACTCCGCCCGCAGCGCGCCAAACAGCCGCGCCAGCAACTCCGGCTCCAGCAGGCTCGGCGTCCCGCCGCCCAGGTAAACCGTATCCACGCGGCGCGCCAGGTCCAAACCCATCGCAGCCGCCCAGTTCCCCGCCGTACGCAGGTCCTCGATCAGTCGCTCCACATAGCGTCCATGTTCGCTCGCCGGGTACACTCCCGAAGCAAAATTGCAATAGGTGCACTTCGACCGGCAGAACGGAATCGAAATGTACACACCCAGCGAGTTCCGGCTTGAATCCTGCATGAAAACAATTGTTTCATGCGCCCGCTGTCCGCCATCCTCCCACTTCCAGTCCGCACCTCGTGCAAGAATTGAGCTAAGGAGCCTTTCGTTTGCGAGCCTGGCCAGTTTTGGGCGTCACCATCATCCAGTCCTTTCTCATTCTGGCCCAGTGGTTCATTTGTCGAACCTGGATCGCCTTCTGGTTCCCTCAGAGTCCTGCCTTCGATACCGGCCTCTACACCGCGGTCTTTCTGCTCACCTTCAGCTTCGTCTTCTCTGCGCTGCTCGGCTTTCGCTACTCCAACTGGCTCGTCGCGCTGTTCTATAAAATCACCACCGTCTGGCTCGGATTCCTCAATTACTTTTTTCTCGCCGCGATTCTCAGCCGTCTTATCGCCTTGGGCTTCCGGCTCGTCTCCATCCCCGCGCCCCGTCCGCTCATCGCCGGCACGCTGTTCGGCCTGGCCATCTTCACCGGCATCTACGGCCTCTTCAATGCCCAGTGGATCCGCATCCGCCGCGTTCCCATCCACATCAAAAACCTCCCCGCATCCTGGCAGGGCCGCACCGCCGTTCTCTTCAGCGACCTGCACCTCGGCAACGTCAACGCTCTCGCCTTCAGCCGTCGCATCGTGCGCCTCGCCAACAGCCTCCACCCTGACATCGTTTTCATCCCCGGCGACTTTTTTGACGGCGTGAAAACCGACTGCCTCCGCATGGCCGCCCCTTATCGAGAACTGGCCGCGCCCCTCGGCGTCTACTTCGCCACCGGCAACCACGATGAATACGGCGACCTCGCGCACTACATCGAGGCCCTGGCGCACGCCGGCATCCGCATCCTGAACAACCAGAAGATCGTCGTCGATGGACTCGCCATCCTCGGCGTCACCTATCACGAATCCACCCACATCCAACCCATGCGCGCCACGCTTGAGCGCCTGCACCCCAACCCCGCCGAGCCGGCCATTCTGCTGAACCACGTGCCCAACCGTCTGCCCATCGTGGAGCAGGCCGGCATAAGTCTGCAGCTCTCTGGCCACACCCACGGCGGACAGTGCTTTCCCTTCACCTGGCTCACCCGCCGCGCCTTCGGCAAATTCACTTATGGTTTGCAGCGTTTCGGCGCACTCCAGGTTTACACCTCCTGCGGCGCGGGCACCTGGGGTCCGCCCATGCGCGTCGGCACCCGCCCTGAACTTGTCCTGCTCCAGTTCGAGTAGCCCACCCGCACCGCGGCTGTGCCCCATTCATCGCGGCCTTATGCGATGAGTGGGTTTCTCCATGCGTCCGAATGGGTCGGCGGCCCGTCTACTCATCATCCAATTGATTCCGCTGGGTGCCCCTGGTCCCTCGCATTTGGGGACCAGGGAGGCATGCAGCCAGTGCGAGCGAAAAGCGAGCTGCTGCCGCACCGCAGGTGCCTGCCGCACCGCAGGTGCCTGCCCCACCGCAGGTGGTTGTTGATAGGATTATTCCGCTCCACAAAAACGCTTTACAAGGGGGTCCAATGAAGCACTTCTCAAGTCGCAGCGGATTTTTGACGCTAGCGCTCCTGTCACTCTCCGTGTTGGCCGTTCCCGGCGCATGCCAGCGCCGTCAGCAGGCGCCCAAACCCACCGGCCCGTGGCAAAACACCAGCCTCTCGCCCGACGAGCGCGCCGACCTGGTCCTCAAAGAGATGACCCTCGAAGAAAAGGTCGCTCTCCTCCACGGCGTCGGCATGCCAACCGACGACCCAGTCACCCCCGAAAACGCCCCCTCCAACCGCGGCGTCGGCTACGCAGTCGGCGTGCCCCGTCTCGGCATCCCCGGCATCGATATGAGCGATGCAGCCTACGGCGTACGCTCCAGCGGAGCCAACGGACGCTATTCCACCGCTCTGCCCGCCAACGTCGGCGCAGCCGCAAGCTGGGATCCCGATGCGGCCTACGCCTACGGAAAGCTCATCGGCGATGAACTCCGCGCCCAGGGCTTCAACATGACCCTCGGCGGCGGCGTCGACATCACGCGCGAGCCCCGCAACGGCCGCACCTTTGAGTATCTGGGTGAAGACCCGATCCTCGCCGGAACCCTGGTCGCTCACCTCATTCAGGGCACCCAATCCGCTCACGTCATCGGCGACATCAAGCACTACGCCTTCAACGACCAGGAAAGCGGACGCAACTCCGTCAACATCACCATCGGCAAGCGCGCCGCCCGCGAAACCGACCTGCTCGCCTTTGAAATCGGCGTCCTCGATGGCCATCCCGCCGCGGTCATGTGCTCCTACAACCGCGTCAATACCGACTTCGCCTGCGAAAACAAGTACCTGCTCACCGACGTCCTGAAGAAGGACTGGAACTTCCCCGGCTTCGTCCTCTCTGACTGGGGCGGAACGCACAGCACAGAGAAAGCTTCAGCCGCCGGCCTCGACAACGAGGAACCCGGCAGCTTCTTCTACGGCGATAAATACAAAGCGGCCGTCGATGCCGGAACCATCCCGGTCGCCGAGCTCGACGAGCACGTGCACCGCATTCTGCGCTCCATGTTTGCCGCCGGTGTCGTCGACAATCCCCGCCAGCGCATGGTCATCGATCCCTTCATCGGCCTCGAAGTCGCGCGCAAAATCGAAGAGGGTTCCATCGTCCTGCTCAAGAATGAGCACGCCACCCTCCCGCTCGTTCCTCTCCGCATCCATACCATCGCCGTCATCGGTGCGCACTCTGACGTAGGCATGATCTCCGGCGGCGGTTCCGCCCAGGTCGACCCGCCCGGAGGCAACGCCATCGCCCCTCCGGGCAAGGGCTCAACCCACTGGCAGGAGCAGATCTGGTTCCCCACCTCGCCCCTTAAAGCCATTCAGGCGCGCGCCCCCAAGGCCACCGTCAAGTTCGACGCCGGTGACGATCCCGCAGCAGCCGCGGCAGCAGCCAAGGGTGCCGACGTAGCCATCGTCTTCGCCTACCAGTGGGAAAGCGAAGGCATGGATCTGCCCACCCTCTCGCTGCCCAAGAATCAGGACGCGGTCATAGCCGCCGTAGCCGCCGCCAATCCCCACACCATCGTGGTGCTTGAGACCGGCAGCCCCGTCACCATGCCCTGGGTCGCTGCTCCGGCCGCCATCCTTGAAGCCTGGTACGCCGGCTCCGACGGCGCAAACGCCCTCGGCAACGTCCTATTCGGCACCGTAAACCCCAGCGGCAAGCTCCCCAACACCTTCCCCAAATCGGAAGCCGATCTGCCCCACCCCACGGTCACCATGCCGCCCCCTGAGTCCATGCACTTCTCCGGCCCGTCCTCTCCCGAGATGTGGGCAAAAGGCCTGCCGCCCTTCCAGGTCGCCTACGACGAAGGCCTGAAAGTCGGCTACAAGTGGTACGACGCCGAAAAGAAGCCCGTCCTCTTCCCCTTTGGCTACGGCCTCTCCTACACCACCTACAAGTACTCAGGCCTAACCGCGACCCCGGGCGCAACATCGGCAGACAAGGTCAAAGTCAGCTTCACGCTAACCAACATCGGCACCCGCGAAGGCGCAGAAATCACCGAAGTCTACGCCGCACTCCCCGAGAGTGCCCAGGAACCCCCCAAGCGTCTCGTCGGCTTCAGCAAAGTGAAGCTCTCCGCAGGTGCAAAGCAAACCGTAACCATCGACATCGACCCCAAATACCTGTCGATATTCGATGAGGCAAAGGATGCCTGGTCCCTGATCCCCGGCGACTACACAATCATGGTAGGAGGCTCCTCCGACAAGCTCCCGCTCAAAGCCACCATCAACCTCAAGTAGCCCGCGTCACCCGCATAACGCAACTGTGCCCCATTCATCGCAGCTTCATCGCGATGAGTGGGCGGGTTGGAATCTCAAGTCTCGCATCTGAGACCTGGGCTCCCCTCGAAAAGGGCAGATTGTCGAGATCGCTTAAGCAGGATGTTTTACAGGGCCAAAGGCATCGAGATCGCTTAAGCAGGATGTTTTACAGGGCCAAAGGCATCGAGGTCGCTTAAGCAGGATGTTTTACAGGGCCAAAGGCCCGGCGCTATACCAGCCTGGGGCGCAGCCCCAGGTTACATCGAGCACCAATACAGAGGGCTGAAAGCCCGATCTATTGAGTTCCGACTAAAATGACCGGATAATTGGCTATTGACTCCAATGGATTTGCAAGCCGGTTATTAGGAGCAATTCACTCGCTTTGGCAAGAAATGAAACATCTCGCACCGAAAAGCGCCCCGGAGGGGCCGCAGGATAATAGCCCAGGACAAGCGTAGCGCCGTCCTGGGTACAGGGCCTAAAGCAATTTCGCGCCCTGTAGGGGCGCTGTGAATGGCTCCCGGTCATCAGGAACGAAGGGGGACCAAACGTACTTCAGCTTGGGGGTGGTGAGCCGAAAGCCTGCCCTGAGCGGGTGCCCCCGGTCCCTAGCTTTTGGGGACCGGGGATATCGATACGATGCAAGCGCAAACTTCAATCCGAGTGCCGGATGCATGTACGACTCCACCCCACGTTTGTCTTCTCAGCGAAGCATCCGGCTACCGGTCTATTTCTACCGGCAAAGAACGGGATACCGAATCAGGAAACGACTATTTCGGGGCGAGATACTACGCCAGCTCAATGGGCCGGTTCATGTCGCCGGATTGGAGCGCCAAGTATGAACCCGTTCCGTATGCGCAGTTGGACGATCCCCAGAGTCTGAACCTCTATACATACGTGCTGAATAATCCGTTGAATACTGTTGATCCGCTGGGTCACGCGGGCTGCAAAGACACGCCTGAACTTTGCCGCGCAGTGCGAGATGCTGTCTCTGCAGGCCATTCAATCGAAGAGGGATGGGCAAAACAACTTAATGATATCGGCGACAAGCTATCGAAAGGGGTTAATTCGGCCAAGAAGGACTTGGATACCTTCAACTCCGTTTTGGGATTTGGAAAGACAAACTGCGCGGGTGGTGGCTCTTGCGGCGATGCATTCGGCCAAGCTGCGGGCGCAGTAATCGCTGGAGTCGCGTCAGATGGAGAGAGCGAAGAACCAGAGATTGCTGCCCTTACGGAGCGATGGGCGGCGCGAAACTCTCCAGATGCCGCAGCGGCAGCAGCCTCGCATTTCGCTAAGCACGGTGCCGAGGTGGGAGCCGAAGACCTCCTCCAATATTTACGCAAAGCAGACGCCTTTGCATCCAACACCAAAGGGGCGCGGGTTATTGATCGTCTAGCGGATGATGGAACTATCAAATACATCAAGCAAGGTAGGGATGTAGTCAGGTACGTCATCAAGGATATTGAGGGCAAAATCGTGTCATTCGGAGTGGTGCCGGATTGAACAGCATTGAAGAACAAATCGAAGCCTTGAATCGTGCCTCTTTTGGAGGACCGTTCCCTTATCAGGACTGTCGTCATTTGACGCATCAGGTAAAGACGCCTGACGACGAATTCGTCCCTTGCCTTGACTTGTACTTCGGTGACATAGAAGGCCTGAGCAGTTCACCATCCAGGCTTTGGCACCTTTCGCGCGAAAGGCTTCTGGAGATGGAGAGGCTGGTGTCCAGGAGTTTCTTTGAAAGGTACCCGCACCTCGAACCGTATCGTCCATATATCAGTTCCGAAAATACGCCGGAATTGCAAAGATACATGGTGGTCGCGGAAGAGTTGAGAGCACTTCTCCTTCGTCTCTTTAAGCAGATTATCGGCGCCGGATGATCGTCATCCTCGGCGATTTTGGGACGGGGGCTTACACTTACGACGCAGAGGTCTACAGGTATGACGCTCACCGCCGCATGTGCATTCAGCGGAGCGTCTGGCACGTGGGCCAATTCTACCGGCAAAGAACGGGATACCGAATCAGGCAACGACTACTTCGGGGCCAGGTACTACGCGTCTACGATGGGCCGGTTCATGTCCCCGGACTGGAGTGCGAAGTATGAACCCGTTCCGTATGCGAAGCTGGACAATCCGCAGACGCTCAACCTGTACGCTTACGTCGGGAATAATCCGCTGAACAGGACCGATCCAACAGGGCACTATGAAATCGCTTGCGGAAGTGGCTCTAAAAACTGTAACCAAAAAGAATTGGATAGGATCAACAAGCAGATCGGAAAAGATCAGGTATCCAAGAACAAAGCGCGAGCTGCCGCCGCAGGAGCATACGGAGCACTTGGTGAAAAGAATGGAGTAACCGTAACGGTTGTTGACCAACCTAATCCCAAAAATGCCAATGTGAACGGCACAACTGGGGCGCAAGCGGGAACTCCTGGATTTGCGTATACACCAGATGGAAAGGGCGGGTGGCGCACCCTAAGCTTTTAAAACCCTGGCCACCCCACAAAGGCGGGTGCCGCATCCTTCGCGGCTTTTGGCGAAGGGTGCGCGGGCACAACTCTCAACCATCGACCGGTGTAACCATCCCCACAAAGGACGGTGGGCTCGCACACATCTCGACCGTCGATTCCGGTGTAGAATCCTCGCGTCATGGCAAAGCTCGTTCGTTACCAGCAATGCGGTTGTTTTCACTTTATAACCTTCAGTTGCTACCACCGGCAGCCTCTGCTGGGAACTCCATCGGCATACAACGTCTTCGAGCGTGCGCTCGACGTTCTGCGAGCAAAATACGGGTTCGTGGTCGCGGGCTACGTACTCATGCCGGAGCACGTCCATCTCCTCGTGAGCGAGCCAGTCCGGTCGTCGCTCTCCGTGGTGCTGCAAGTACTGAAGCAGCAGACATCGCGCAAGCTGAAGGCTCCCGGAACCGTCCGCTTCTTGCAGCGCCGATACTACGATTTCAACGTGTATAACGAAAAGAAGCGAGTGGAGAAGCTGCGCTATATGCACCGGAACCCCGTCAAACGAAGCCTGGTGCAGAAGCCTGAACAATGGGCCTGGTCGAGCTTCCGCCACTACCTCACCGGCGAGACCGGCGTCGTCGAAGTCGAATCGAATTGGACTGCTCAAAAAAGAGGAAACCAGCTACCCGAGCATCTCCGACTAACAATGACAAGTGGACCTGCACGCGCTTCGAGCGCTTCGCGCCCGCAGGAATCCTTAAACCCTGACCATCTCCACAAATGAGGGTGCCCCATCCTTCGCGCTTTTTGCGAAGGGTGGGCTCGAACACGTTCGAGCGTTGCGAAGGTTGGGGGCACAACCGTCGACCAACTGACACATACTGTGCATACAATTACCCCCTTCCGGCCCACACTGATTCACGCCGCAAAGTGGCAGATGGCCCAGTCAACCGGATCAGCCACTGTGCCCCGTTCATCACAGTCTCATCGTGATGAGCGGGTCTTGGCCACTTGGACGTGCATGCAACTCAATGTCAAGCGACAACTCTCCTACGCCAAAATATCCCCTTTATAATCAAAGATTTACGCCGAAGTCCCGTGCGCGGATTATTTCGCTTGAAAGCGCTATTCTGCTGGCAGGAGTTTTTGAACCATGCAATCCCCCGCTTTACATATCGGCGCTCCATCCCGCCACGCGAAAGGTAAATTCCCTGCTTTCAGTAACCTACATTCTAAGTTATTCAAGAACAAAATACTTACAGGCGGACCCACCCTCCAGAGCATTGAAAACAAGGAACTTGCTCCAAACACCCGGAGGGGAGGGGGGGAGGGTAATTCGCCGCATCTCTTGCCTCTGGGGCATAGACTCAGGAATCCCCCTCCGGCGGAACCTGCTCCAGCAGCCTCTTCCACGTCTTCTGATTCTTCCGAAATCCCTTCTTCATATCCTCCAGAATCCGCTCAAAGTCCGCATTCGTTTTCAGATTGTTCCAAGCCGGATTCTTCTGGAACCATGGATAATTCTCATTCCCTAAATAAATAGCCCTCCGCAGCCAGTGCAGCGCCTCGCTCGAATCACCCTCAACAGCAAAATACGAAGCCAACCGGTAAGCCATCTCGCTGTCCGCTTCAGCCGCAGCCATGGTGTCGTCCTTCAGCAGCGCTGCTGCCCGCTCCCGCTGCCCTGCCTGCACATAGCAAAGCGCCAGCGTCGGCACGGCAATGCGCAGCGAGTCATCATCGCGCACCACGCCTTCCAGAATCTCGATCGCCGCACTCAAATTGCCCAGCCGCATCTGCTGATACCCGGCCGAAGTCCGCAGCAGCGGATGCCGAGGCTCCAGCGCCAGCCCCTTTTCGAGCTCATCCCCCGCCAGCTCAATCTGGTTTTGATAGTGATACACACGCGCACGATGGTTATACAAAATGGCCGCATTCGCCGGATTCAGCTTCAGCGCCCGGCTGAACTGCTGCAGCGCCTCGTCGTACATTCCATCCGCGCGCAGCGCTAGACCGGCAACCATGTGCACGTTCCAGTCGTTAGCAGCACCGGCCAGCAGGTTCGCAATCCCGTGCCGCGCCGACTCCTTCTCTCCGCGCGACAGCAGCATGTAAATCCGATACAGATTCGCTTCCGTCGAAGCAGGATCAAGCTTCAGCGCCTCATCAAACGAGCGCCGCGCATGCATCACGTGAATCTGTCCGCCAAACCCATGCCGCACATACTGCAGCTCGGCAATCCCCAGCCCCGTCCACCCTGCCGCAAACTCCGGGTCCTTGCTGGTTACGCTCGTCAGCAGCGCACAAGCCCGATCCAGATCCGCCCTCGACCCCGTCCGCACCATGAACGAACTCAGCAGTGCCCGCCCCTGCAAATAATCCTCGCTCACCGGCCCAGGCAGCGATCCATTCGCCCCATTTGCCCCGCCCGCGCTGTCCCGACTCCCAAAGCGCCGCGCATCAATCTGATCCCCTGCGCTCAACCCATGCAGTGCTGCAAACACCTCGTTTGAAATCTCCGTCTGCACTGCAATCAAATCCAGCGAAGTCACCCGGATCGCCCCGCCCGAACGCACGCTCTGCGAGCCCACATCCAGCAGTTGCCAGTTCAAATCGAACCCTTCATCCGAGCGCAAGAAGCTCCCCACCAGCACAAACGACACCAGCAGCTTTTGCCCCACGCTCAGCGGATCCATCTGCGCAATCTTCAGCGGCATCAACGTGCTCGACGGCCGCACTACCAGCGCCGGAATTCGCGCCAACCGCGCCGCAATCGCATCCGCCAACGCAAACCCATAAAGCGGCGCAACCTCCGTCGCTCCAAGATTGGTAAACGGCAGCACCACCAGCGAATTCTGCGGCGCTTTGTCCACCGCCGACTCCCGAAACCGCTCCGCCAGCATGGAAAGAAATCCCGTGTTCCGCTTCTCCGCCTCAATGCCCGTCGTGGGAAGATTCGCCGCCGCATCCCCAGGAATAATCCCAGTCTCAATCTGCAGCGCCTTCATAATCGTCTTCAGCGCCTCACGCACCTCCGCAGCCGACGCATACCGCGAGCCCGGAATCTTCTCAAGACACGACGCAATCACGCTCTTCAGCTCCGGCGAAATCCCCTTCACAATAAAGCTCAGGTCCTCCGGCTCCAGAAACTGAATCGCGCGAATCACCTGAAAATCTTCATTCTCGGGCCGCGCAAACGGATGCCGCCCAGATGCCAGCTCGTACAGAATTACGCCCAGCGCCCACACATCCGACTGCACGCTCGACTGTCCAGTGACAAACTGTTCCGGCGCCATGTAGCGAATCGTCCCGCCCCGCGCGGTATACGTGGCCGCCATCGATGCCCCGCGATCCATCGCCGGCTTCGACGGATCGAAGCTCGCGTCCTCAGGCCGCAACCGTCGTGCCAGCCCAAAGTCCAGAATCTTCACCAACCCGCCATCCGTCAGCATCACGTTCTGCGGTTTCAAATCGCGATGAAAAATGCCTAGCCCATGCGCCGCTTGAAGCCCATCCGCAATCTGGATGCCCACCGACAGCACCAGTTGCAAACTGGCAGGCCCGTTCGCAATCAGCCGGTCCAGCGACTGACCGGGCACGTACTGCATCACGATGTAACCTTCGTTGCCGCTCTCGCCCACTTCGTAAATGCCGCAAACGTTGGGATGCTCAATGGCCGATGCCAGCCGCGCCTCGCGCAACACCGTCGTGCGTAGTTGCTCGGCCGAGAGCAATCCAGTACGTAGAATCTTCAGCACCACCGGCCGCTGCAGCAGCGTGTCGTTGGCCAGGTAGACCACCCCGCTGCCGCCCGCACCCAATCGCCGGACTATCTCGTAATGTTCAATCGTTCTGCGCGCCATAAGTCTAGCTATAAGTGTACCGGCACATACATTGCTCGCGTATCAATCCTGAGAGTCAGCGCAGATAACTCTCCCAAATTGAATCGCAGATATACGGGAACCAAACCCCAGGATCATCTCGTCGGCCCGGGTTTCTGAGAACTGACAACTGATTACTAACAACTGCTTTTCAATGTCCCCGCCGCACTTCGCTCGTATCCACCGGTTCCGGCGGCAACTTCGCCAACCGCGCCTGGCTGCGCCGCCCCATCAGAAACATCGTCAGCCCAAACACCAGCAACACCAACCCCCACCACAAATTCGCGTTGATTCCCAGGCTCGCCGCATAAATCGCCGAGCCATTCGTCGCCAGTCCAAACACGCTAAGAATCACGCCAACCAGCGTAAACATCAACCCCATCGGAATCCGCAAATCGAGACTCATGACCTTCCCCTCCGCTCAATAAAGAAATTGCCCGGGTGCCCCCGGTCCGTCGCAATTGGGGACCGGGGAAAGCATCAAGCCAAGCGTTCCATCAATAAAAGAAAATGTTCAACGCAATCGCTCCCACCAGCACCGCCAAAGCCAGCGTCTCCGGCCGCTGCCACCAAAGCTCATTCTCCGGCCGCTTCGGCTTCGGCGTAAGCGAGTGCACCAGCCCCACCAGTTCCGATTCAGGCCGCGCCTTGGTGCAATAACTCACAATCACCGTCACAACAAAGTTCGCGCTGAACGCCCAGATCGCCGTCCAAAAGTTCTGCGCCATATCGCTGTGATACGTATGCACAACCGTAATCCATCCCCCGTGAATGCCGGGATGCGCCAGCATCGGCAGCGTCAGTCCATGATGAATCATCGCCGTCGCCGTGCCCGCAATCAGCCCAGTAAACGCCGCATGCCCCGTTGCCCGCTTCCAGAACATGCCCAACAGGAAAGTCGCAAACAGCGGGGCGTTTACAAAAGAGAACACCAGTTGCAGCGTGTCCATAATGTTGTTGAAGTTGATGGCTGCATAGGCCGTCCCGATCGATAGCAGAATGCCGCCCACCGTCGCCCATCGCCCCACGGCCATGTAATGCCGGTCGCTGCCATTCTTGTGGATGTAGCTCTGGTACAGATCGTACGTAAATACCGTATTGAAAGCGGTCACATTACCCGCCATGCCGCTCATAAAGCTGGCCAGCAGCGCCGTCAAGCCCAGCCCCAGAATCCCCGTCGGAAAGAAATGCAGCAGCATGTTTGGCGTCGCCATGTCATAGTCCAGCAGCGGGTCGCCATTCGTGTCGAGCATCGCCTTGCCCGTCACCGGATTGATCTTTGCCGGCACCAGACCCTTGCCCTGCTCCACCTGCGGAGAAACCACGTTGATGCTGTGATAAATGGCGCCGTCCGCACCACGCGTAATCACCGTCGTCGTATGCGGCGTCGGCAGCCCAATGGCCAGTAGCCCCGGCAAAATCACCAGGAACGGAAACAGCATCTTCGGCACCGCGGCAATCAGCGGCACCTTCCGCGCCGACTCCATATCCTTCGACGCCATCGCCGTCTGAATCACCAGGAAGTCCGTGCACCAATACCCCGACCCCAGCACAAACCCAAGCCCCATTCCCAGCCCGATAATCTCAATCCCCATCGGGTTGGTGCTCGCGTGCGCCACGCCCTTCCATTCATGCATGTACTGCATAGGGACGGAAGCCTTCAGCCCTTCCCACCCGCCAATATTCTTCAGTCCCAGGTATACCAGCGGAAAGAAACCCGCAATGATCAGGAAGAACTGCAACACCTCGTTGTAGATCGCGCTGGTCAGCCCGCCCAGAAAAATGTACGCCAGCACAATCACCGCCGACAGCACAATCGAGAAAGTAAAAATCCCCTCCGGAGCCCAACCCAGCGCACGGAACAACCCATCAAAAACATGCAGTGCCTGAATCAGCCGCGCCATCGCATACATCGAAATGCCCGAGCTGAACACCGTCATCACCGCGAATGAACACGCATTCAGCGCCCGCGTCTTCTCGTCAAAGCGCATGCGCAAAAACTCCGGCACGCTTCGCGCCTTCGACCCGTAGTAAAACGGCATCATGAAGATGCCCACAAAAATCATCGCCGGGATCGCGCCAATGCCGTAGAAGTGCGCCGTCTCCAGCCCATACTTGGCCCCCGACGCGCCCATGCCGATCACTTCCTGGGCTCCCAGGTTGGCGCTGATGAATGCCAGGCCGCAGATCCACGCCGGCAGCGCGCGCCCCGCCTGGAAAAAGTCCTTGCTCGTCTTCATGTAGCGCTTCAGGGCAAACCCGATACCCAGCACAAACACGAAGTACAGCAGCATGATCAGCCAATCGACCGAGGTCAGATTCAACACGAACAACTCCTTCAGGTACAAGCAATCTTACATTGCAAACAGAGCAACCAACCCACTCTACGCAGCCACACGAACCCGAGTCCAGCAGAAAATGAAAAGGTTTTCAATCCGACTGACCCGCTTCCCTCGAACGACGCCCCATCCTGGTCCCTCGGTCCCTTGGTCCCTAGTCCCTGCCTCACTCCATTTACACTAAAGAAGCATGATTCCCACCCTGACCTGGACCCCCGACGGCGTAAGTTTCATCGATCAAACCAAGCTCCCCCTCGAGGAGAGCTACGTCCTCGCCACCACCCATGAGCAAGTGGCCGACATCATCGTCACCATGGTCGTTCGCGGCGCTCCCGCCATCGGTGTCTCAGCCGCCTACGGTGTCGCCCTCGGCGCACTCAACACCAAGGCCGCCACGCCTGAAGACTTCGCGCCTGAATTTGAAGCCATCTGCGCCCGCCTCGCCGGAACCCGCCCCACAGCCGTCAATCTCTTCTGGGCCATCGACCGCATGAAGCGCCTCTTCGCCCACCTGCTCGCAATTGGCGCAACCCTCCCCGAAATTCAAAAGAGAATCCTCGCTGAAGCCCACGCCATGTACGACGAAGACATCGCCGCCTGCAAAACCATGGGCGCATTCGGCGGCGCATTGCTCCCCGATGCCGGCGGAGTCCTCACCCACTGCAACGCCGGCGCACTCGCCACCTGCGGCTACGGCACCGCCCTCGGCGTCATCCGTTCCGCAGTCGAGCAGGGCAAAAGCATCCACGTCTTCGCCGATGAAACCCGTCCCTTCCTGCAAGGAGCGCGCCTCACCGCCTGGGAACTCATGGCAGACGGCATCCCCACCACCGTCATCTGCGACAACATGGCCGCCAGCCTCATGCGCGCCGGCCGCATCCAGGCCGTCGTCGTGGGGGCTGACCGCATCGCGGCGAACGGCGACGTCGCCAACAAAATCGGAACCTACAACGTCGCTATCCTCGCCAAGGAACACGGCATTCCGTTCTACGTCGCCGCCCCCTGGTCCACCATCGACCTCGCCACCGCCACCGGCGAAGCCATTCCTATCGAGGAACGCCCGCAGATCGAAGTCACCCACCACGGCGGCAAGCAGCTCACCCCTCACGGCGTCGGCATTTGCAACCCCGCCTTCGACGTAACTCCGTCCAAATATGTAACCGCCATCATCACCGAACGCGGCGTCCTCCGGGCCCCCTACACCGAGTCGCTCAAGGAGATGGAACTGGCGGCGAAATAAACGGGATCCCTTGCCAATCCCTTCTACAATCACGGTACCGGTGCTTCCCCGCACGCCCATCTTTCGCCTCCGTCAGCGCTCGCTGGTTCGCGGCATCGCACTCTCGCTGTTCGCCTTCGCCATCAGCCTGCGCCTCGCGGGATTCCCTGACATTCGCGCCCTCCACGGCTCGCGCTGGCAGCTCCTCGTTGCTGTCGTCGCCGCATGGGGTATGGTCGACACCGCACGCTGTCTTCGCCGCAAATGGAGTCTCTACCACGCCGGCGTTCTCATCCTGCTCTACTCCGAACTCATGATCCTTGCCCTGGTCCTGTTCCTCTGCATCTATCCCTAGGGCTCCGTTGGCTCTATGCCCGGGCAACCATTTCCCCGGCAAGCCGCTCCCGTGTACCATGGGGCAAACCGCGCGAGAATCCCACCCGCGCCAACCCAATCAAATACGCTTTGATCTCAAGCAGTTGGAGGACGAAATGCTCAAGGGTTTCAGAGACTTTGTTTTGCGTGGAAACGTAGTCGACCTGGCCGTCGCCGTCATCATCGGCGCAGCTTTTGGCGCAATCACGGCGTCCCTTACCGCCGACATAATCACCCCAACGATCTCCGCTCTTGTCGGCGCGCCAGACTTCACCTCGCTGGTAATCCACGTCCCCGTGCTGCACCCAGTTAAGGTGCCGTCCCCGCTCCCCCCGAATTACATCCCGCCGGGCGAAATTCACATCGGCAAGTTCCTCAACGCGCTTATTAGTTTCGTACTCAATGCCGGCGCCATCTATTTCGGAATCGTGTTGCCCATGCAATATCTGCTCAAGAGATTCTCGCCTCCGGTTCCGCCCCCGCCACCATCCACCAGGCCCTGCCCCGAGTGCCTAAGCGACATCCCCCTGGCTGCCAAACGCTGCGCCCACTGCGCCCAACCCGTTGCGCAAACGCCGATCCCGTAAGCGCCCTAAAGTGTGGGTGCCCCCGGTCCCTCGCTTTTGGGGACCGGAGATGGAAGCAGCGGCGCCAACACGCGCCGCAGCGCGGCTAACTCCGCAAACCCCGCTAACTCCGCTGCCTCCCATATACTTCCACTCATGATCCCCATCGGCTCCCATCCGGTCTGGCATCCGGTCTTTGAGACCCTCGCCTACGCCGCGGGATACGCCGTCTTCCGCCACCTCCGCACCAATCAGGGAGACGTAGTCGCCGAACCCCAGCGCTGGACGGTCCTTGCCGCAGCAGCCGTCGGTGCTCTCATCGGTGCCCGCTTCCTCGGCCTTGCCGAACAATGGCCCACAGTCAACCAAGCCTGGAACCAAGGCCGAATCCTCGCCCTGCTCCTTTCCCCCGGCGGCAAAACCATCGTCGGTGGCCTGCTCGGCGGATGGCTCGGCGTCGAAATCATCAAGCGCCTCAGTGGCATTCGCCAACGTACCGGCGACCTGTTTGCGCTGCCCCTATGCGTCGGCATCGCCATCGGCCGCATCGGCTGCCTCATCGCCGGCCTCGCAGACGACACCTACGGCAAACCCACCACCCTGCCCTGGGCCGTCGATCTCGGCGACGGCATCGGCCGCCATCCCGTCCAGCTCTATGAAATCCTTTTCCTAATCGCCATGGGATTCATCGTCAGCACCCGCGCCAATCTCCCCGAGGGGGCCCGCTTCCGCATCTTTCTTGGCGGCTATCTCGCGTGGCGCGTAGCCATCGATTTCCTGAAGCCCCAACCGCTCATGTATGGTTTGAATCTAATCCAATGGGCATGTCTCGCAGGAATCTCACTCCTGGTTTTCGACTGGCTAAGCGTGCGAAGGGAGCAGCATGAAACTCTTCGGTCGTGATCGCAGCACAGTCAGCGCATTGCTGATTCTATCCGTGGTTGGCTTCGGAATTGGAACAGGGCTATGCGGCGTTTCATTCGTATCGATACTCGCGCTTGACTCCATGAGGAGTCACGGCCATCCGAATGGAGTCGTTACGATCCTCATGATGCCTCTCTCAGCTCTCGGCGGTCTCGGCGCCGTCCTTCTACCCATCTCAACGCTCGCCATCCTGATCCTTTTCCCCATCTGGCTCATTCAGATCATCACCCGGCGCGGAGCAGACCGCCCACAACACTAGCCGTTCATCAGAAAGGGGCCACGTGAGCAAGTCACCAGTTGACCGCTTCCCGTTCGCGAAGATCGTCATCATCCTCGCCGTTGCCTTCCTGGT
>Ga0302140_10005332_pt1 | contig 16253 bp, 7 predicted proteins | sample I_Bog_E1_1_FD_202095 | JGI IMG/M metagenome (GOLD analysis project Ga0302140, IMG submission 202095) | Peat permafrost microbial communities from Stordalen Mire near Abisko, Sweden - I_Bog_E1_1 | ecosystem: Environmental > Terrestrial > Soil > Wetlands > Peat | place: Sweden: Abisko, Stordalen... | reverse complement strand
GAGACGTCGCTGTCTCCCGTGATCATGATCGCGGGGAGCGCATGTCCGTCGGCGCGCAGCTTTTGCAGCAATTCCAGCCCGCTCATGCCGGGCAGATAGGCGTCGACCAGTAGGCATGCGCCCTTGCCGGGTCGAAACGCTTCCAGAAAGGCCTCTGAAGTCGGATAGGTTTCCACTATGCGGCAGTCGTCCTCCAATACGACGCGGGTCGCGCCGCGAATCTGGTCGTCGTCGTCGACGACGTAGATCACGCCACGCTCGACGTCGGTCGGCGGCTCGATCGGTTGAGCATGATGTCGCACGATCGCTGGCAGGATCGGTTGAGCGAGCAATTTGTCGATCGCCTGCGTCAACTCCCGGAGTCTCACCGGCTTGTTGAACTGCACGCAATCATGGAGCGCGATATTGCGCAAAGCTTCGGTCGTTATGTCCCCCGTCAGAATGATGAACGGGATTTGCCGATCCAGATCGAGCCTCAACTTTTGCGCGATGTCGACGCCATTCATGTCGTTGGGTAGATTGTAGTCGGCCAATACCAGATCCGGCTTCGTCGGCGACCTTGCGACCCAGGCGAGGGCGGCCGGACCATCGGCGGCGGTCGTTGCGCTGAACCCTTCTTCTTTCAGAAACAGCCCGAGATGATCGCGCACTTCCGGATCGTCCTCGATCACGAGAATGGCGCCCGTGCGTCGGGGCGGTTTGTCGGGACCAGGCTCGATGACGCTGACGCGCGGCGCCAGGCGGCGCTCGGTTCGCTCGACTTCAACGGAGAACACCGAACCCTTGCCCGGCAGCGAGCGCACGCGAACGCTGTGACCGAGCAGATCGCCGAGGCTCTTGACGATCGAAAGTCCGAGGCCCAGCCCGCGGCTGCGTTGCCGCGCCGGGTTGTCGACTTGATGATATTCCTCGAAGATCGCCTTCAACTCGGACGCCGGAATGCCCAGACCGGTATCCCAGATTTCGATGCGCACCCGCCCCTGGCGGCGCCGGCAGCCCAGCAACACGCGGCCGCTGTGGGTATATTTCAGGGCGTTCGACAGCAGATTGCGGATCATCTGTTCGAGAAGCCGCGGATCGCTGCGAATCGACAGTCCACAAGGTACGACCCGCAGGCTCAGGCCCGCCGCCTGAGCCTGAACAATCAGTTCCTTGCCCAAGCGATCGAGCAGATCATTCACCGGGAAATCGACCGGCTCGGCCCTCACCGCGCCGACTTCGATCTGATTGATGTCGAGCAGCGTGTTCAGCATCGTGGTCATGGCGCCGAGCGCTTCGTCGATGCGCCCCACCAACTTTTGCGATTTCTCGCCTTCGACCTTCTTCGCCAGCAGGCCCTGCAGCAGCGCCAGGGTCTGCAAGGGCTGGCGCAGATCGTGGCTCGCGGCGGCGAGAAAGCGCGACTTGGCGAGACTGGCGGATTCCGCCTCGCGCTTGGCCGCCGAAAGCGCCTCGGCCGCGTTCCGCCGTTCCGTGATGTCCTCGAACGTGATGACCACGCCTTCGGTCTTCTTGTCGCGCGTACGATAAGGCAAAATGCGGCGGATGAACCAGACGCCGGTCTGGCCTTCCACTTCCCGCGTCACGGCCGCGTGGTTCGCCAGGACCGCGCGCGCGTCCGACAACAATTCGCCGTCGATCGCCAAGGACTTGAGGTCGGTCAGCGGTCGGCCGACATCGCCGGGAATCACATTGAACAGCGCCTTGGTGGCCGGCGTGAAGAAGCGGATGTTGAAGTTGGTGTCGAGGAAGATCGTCGCCACGTCGGTGCTGTAGAGCACGTTCTGCAGATCGTCGGCGGTGGTGCGCTGGCGCACCAATGTCTCCTGCAGCTGACTGTTGAGCGCGTTGAGTTCTTCGTTCAGCGATTGCAACTCTTCCTTCGAGGCGAGCAGTTCCTCGTTGGTCGACTGATATTCTTCGTTGACCGAAAGCGCCTCTTCGTTGATCGCCATCTGCTCCTCGCTCGAGGTTTCGAGATTGCGAATGGCGCCCTGAAGTTCGATCTTGGCGGCTTGCAGTTCCTTTTCGAGTTCCGCGACACGAGGAACATCGACGAGGGGCAAGCCGGAGCCATCGAGAAGCACCGGTTCGGGCGTGGCGATGAAGCACACCAGCCAGAGCGTTTCGTCTTCGTGCAACACGGGCTCGACCGCGACGCTGAAATTCTGGGCCGTGGCGTTTTCGCCGACGCGTCCGCCGGTGACGACATAGCGCGCGAGGGTCTCCTGCGCGCCCTGAATGGCCGCCCGCAATTTGGTGCGGACGCCGTCGCGCGCTTTGCCGATCAGGTCCAGCGACGGCCGCCCGGGCGCGACCCTGAGATAGAGATCGGTGGGGCCTTGAAAATGCAGGCATTCGAGCTTGGCGTTGATCAACACCGCCGCCGGACCGTAGCTGTCCAGGACGAGGCGTCGACACAAATCGGCGAGTGAGGTCTGCCGCGAGGGGACGGAGGCGGGGCCGGGTCGGGCGCGCAAGCGCCGGCCGTCGCCGACTGAAATCGCGAAGGGGAATTCGCTGGGACGGTTGCCGCCGACTCGGCGATAGATGCGTTCAGGCTTGGAAACGACCGCGAACCGGCCTTCGGCCGCGCCCACGGTCTCGGCGGCGCCCACCAGCAACAGGCCGCCTTCGCGCAGGGCGAAATGAAAGATCGCGATCGCCTTCGCTTGCGCCTCGGGTTGCAGATAGATCAGCAGATTGCGACACGAGACGAAATCGAGTCGCGCGAAGGGCGGATCGGCGAGCAGGTCCTGCACCGTGAAGACGACGCAGGTGCGCAGGTCCGCCGAGACCCGATAAGCCCGGTCTTCGCGCGAGAAATAATTCGCCAGCCGTTCGGCCGAGACATTGGCTTCGATGACTTGCGGGTAAATTCCCTCCCGCGCAAAAGCCACCGCGTCGGCGTCGGCGTCGCTGGCGAAGATCTGCAGTTTGACCTCGCTGCGGACGGCGAGGATGTGTTCGCGAAACAAAATGGCGAGCGAATAGGTCTCCTCGCCCGAACTGCAACCGGCCACCCAAATCCGCAACGGCCGCTCGACGGGATGATCGCGCACGATAGCCGGTATGAGGGTCTGGGCGAGATAGTCGAACACCTCGGGATCGCGAAAGAACGCGGTGACGTTGATCAGCAGGTCCCGGGACAGTTCGTCGAGTTCATGGCTGTCGCGTTGCAGGAGCGAGAGATAGGCTTGCGCCGTGGGGATCGCCGACATTGCCATCCTGCGCATGATGCGGCGCTCGAGGGTTCCGTGTTTGTAGAGCGTAAAATCGTGCACGGTCTTCGTGCGCAGCAATGTGATGATTTCGGGCAACACGTCGGGGACGGTGTTGGACGACGTTGATTTGCGCGACGCTGGTTTCAAGGGCTCGCTCCTTTGGCGCTCGACGAGGGCCTGCGCGATTTCCGACGCCTTCAGCACGAGATCCGCGCCGCCCGTGGCGATGGCCGCGCGCGGCATGCCGTCGTAATCGGCTTCGGCGAGATCCTGGACGATGACCAACCCGCCCTTCGCCTTGATGGATTTGAGCCCCGCGCTTCCGTCGGCGCCCGTGCCGGACATGATCACGGCGACTGCGCGGGCGCCAAAGGCCCCCGCCAGCGAGGCGAGCAGGAAATCGAACGGCAGCCGAGCGCCGTGCCTTTCCGCCGGCTTCGACAAGCGCAATGCGCCCTTGTCATCGACCGAGAGATAAACGCCGGGCGGAATGACATAGACATGATCGCGCTCGAGTCCCATGCCGTCCACGGCCTGAACGACCAGCATCTGGGTATGAGCCGCCAGCAGAACCGCCAGCAGACTGTCATGATCGGGGTCGAGATGCTGCACGACGATGAACGCCATGCCCGTGGACGTCGGCAGCGCGTCCAACAGTGACTTGCAAGCTTCCAGCCCGCCGGCCGAGGCGCCGACCGCGACTATCGGAAAATTCATGTGGTCGACGGCGGAAAGCGGACCGTTGATCCAACGCGCCGCCTCCGCCTTGAGAGGTTGCTGGCCGCTTGGGCGCATTTGATTATTTCTCTCGATGGGATCGCACTCGCAAAAATATCCGGTATCTCACGTAACACAATTCGGCGTTGATGGCGATCAAATATCTGAGGGAACGAAAATATCCCGAGGGCCTGTTTCATGCGTTCGCCTGAGTAGTTTCCGAGTCTGGGCGGAGCTCGAACGATCTGAAACGATATGATCTACCAAACCATTGCAAACGGTCAGCTCTCGCTAGGGTTATTCATCATGCATGCTTCCACCGACAACGACGCGGACCTCGCGGCGGTTCGCAACGACCTTGCCGCCTTGCGCAGCGACGTCGCTTCGCTGATCTCCAATCTCGACAAGGGCGCGCGCATCGGGGCGCGAAACGCCGCCGATCAGATCAGTGGAAGCGTACGCGATCTTTCCCAGGGCGCCGTCGACGGCGGTCAGCAATCGGCGAAGGTGATCGGGGCCTGGATCGAGGAGAAACCGTTATTGGCTTTCCTGATCGCGCTTGGGGTCGGCTACGTCGGCGTCCGCGCGTTGCTTCGGTGACCGAGGCTTCTCCCGCAGAGGGTTGGCTCAAACTCGCGTCGATGCTCGGCAAAGCGGCAATGGCGGAGCGGGCGTCGCCGCCGTTGCGCGTGCGCCTTCGCGGCGCGCTGCTCGAAGGGTTCGCGCTTGCGTGCTTCGGCGTCGCCGTTGCGCTGGCTCTCGTCGCGATCGGGCTGGGGCTCGCCCCTTTCCTTGGCGCCGCGGGCGCGGTCGGCGCAGATGCCGGCCTCGTCGCCGCGCTGGGACTGGCCGCATTCCCCTGGACTGGCAAGCGCGTTCAACCTCCTGCGTCGCCGCCCCCGGGACTGACGTCCGAGGTGTTGCTCGCTCAGATTTCAGAGATTCTCGCGCGCGAGAAAGGCCTGTCGGTCGTCGCGGGTTTGCTCGTCGGGATCGTCGCGGCGGGTTCGCGAAACTGAGGGTGGCGCGCGTTAGGTAGTTTCCGAGGCTCGGCGCCAACGAAAACTGGCGCCAAATCTGACCTTTCAATGGAAAGACCGAGGGCTCCGTCATGCAACGGACGCGCGATAAGCTCAAGGTAAATTGTGTCGTTCGGATGGTTGATACGCCTTACCGGCGCGTCGCCAGAGCGAAAGCGGGTCGCAGAATGCTCGTTCCAACGCCTTGCCCGTTTCGCCGTTCCAAAAGGGCGGGACGACGGGCGGGGAACCGATGAAGGATTTGCGCATATTGGTCGTCGAGGCCGACGCGACGATAGGTTCGCTGATTGCGGAAATGCTCGAGGATCTTGGCGCTGTCGTCTGCGGCGTGGAGGTCGATATCACCAAGGCCGCCAGCGCCGTGGAGCGATGCCATCCCGACCTGATGATCGTAGATGTCGGGTTGGGCATGGCGAACGGCGTCACCGCGATCAAGGAAATCCTCCTTGCCGGCCTCATTCCGTGTGTCTTCGTCACCGACGACAACCTGCGCGAACCCTCGGACTGGCCAGGCGCCATTCTGATCCGCAAGCCGTTTCGTGGGCCGGAGATAGTGGCTGCGATACGGCGCGCGATGCACGAATCCAGGCAGGACGCGGTCGACGCGTCGTCTCGGGCGCGCGGCGAACCCCCGGATTCCGCGACGGGGAACTGATTGGTTTCAACAGGCGCTGCTGGCCAGTCCGCGCTGTGCGTAGTTTCCGATTCTGTTTCGGCCACCCGGCGCGGCCTAACGTCACGTGATCGGGCGGCGCCGCGGGTCCTCGAATCTCCAGATTCGGCTCGCGCGCGCACTTCGCCCCGAAGGAGTTCCCCATGGACAAATATCAAACGGCGATCGGCGTCTTTCCCGACCACGAAGCCGCGGAGAAGGCGGTCAAGACTTTGACCGCCGCGGGCTTCGACATGAAACACCTCAGCGTCGTCGGCAAAGGCTACCACTCCGAGGAGAAGGTCGTCGGCTTCTACAACGTTGGTGACCGCATCAAATTCTGGGGCTCGCGAGGCGCTTTTTGGGGCGGCTTCTGGGGTCTGTTCTTCGGTGGCCTGTTTCTGACGGCGCCATTGACGGGGCCCGTGCTGGTCGTGGGCTTTCTGGCCACCGTTGTGATTTCGGGAATCGAGAACGCCGTCGTCGTCGGGGCGCTCGGCGCGCTCGGCGCGGCGCTTTACAGCGTCGGCGTGCCCAAGAACAGCGTCCTGCAATACGAGTCGGACGTCAAGGCCGACAGCTTCCTCGTCATGGCGCGCGGTTCGTCGGCGGAAGTGGAACGCGCAAAGATGATCCTGGGAACGTCGAGTGCCTCCCGGGTGGATGTTCACGGCGGGGCCGACGCCGGCGCCAAGGCAGAACTCGCGCACGCCGACACTTGATCGACGCGCGCATCTGAATCGAATCCAGCAATCAAACGGCGCCGAAGCCACGAGCCTTCGGCGCCGTTTCTTCGTCGGCGACTAACGTCCCAACTCGCGTGGCGACAGCGTCGTCATCTTCGCGCTCGCGGGAAGCGGGCGCGCGGGAGGTTCTGGAGCCCGGTTGATCCAGAACAGAAAGACGAAACCAGCGAGAACGACGGTGATGGTCCCGAGGGAAAACCCAAGCCGGGGATCGACTCCAGGCGCCGTCTTCGTCAGCTTGCCGGGCGCCGGCGAGGCGACGCGGGAGGTCTCGGGCAACAACGCGATCAATTCACCAGCTACCGTCCGCGCCGGTTTGTTCGCGTAAGGTTCGTTCGGCAGCGTCAGTATGAACTCGGTCAACCGGGCCGTCGCGGATTCCCTCGGCATCCGCGCAAGTTGCGCGGCCTCTTTCCAGGGATCGACATCCGTCCGCGCAAAGGCGGAGAGCACGCTCAGCAGCGTGCCATTGGGATCCGCGCCGATGAAAGCGCACAGGAAAGGATCGAACTCGGGACCAATGGGTGGTGAGAACAAGACGCGAGTCATGAAATTATCCCAATCCCAGGTGAGAGAAGTCGGAACATCGAGCCCCCAAATCATCCCAACCGCACTTTGATTTGATGTGGCGCGCCGTCGTCGACCAACTTCACACGAGGCGGTAGTTCGTGGATAGCAACGCCGTCGAGTTCGCAGGAGACGACTCCTCGGCTCACGCCGGCGGAATTTTCGACACAAATCCGATAGCGCGAGGAACGATGCCGCACCGTCGCTTCGAACCCGTCCCAACTCTTGGGAATGCAAGGATCAATCTCGATCGTGGCGCCGCGCAGCTTCAGGCCCAGCACGCTCTCGACTCCGGCGCGCTGAAGCCAGCCCGCCGATCCCGTATACCAAGTCCACCCTCCGCGTCCGACATGGGGGGCGACCGAATAGACGTCCGCGCTGACGACATAGGGCTCGACCTTGTAGCAATGCGCGTCCGCGCGGGTCAGCGAATGATTGATGGGATTGAGCATCGCGAACAGCTCCGCCGCCTTGTCGCCTTCGCCGAGCGTGGCGAAAGCCATCACGGACCAGGTCGCCGCATGTGTGTATTGTCCGCCGTTCTCGCGCACGCCCGGCGGATAGCCCTTGATGTATCCGGGATCGAGCGCCGTGCGATCGAACGGCGGAGCGAACAGCAGCGCCAAGCCATCGCCCCGGCGGATCAATTCGCGATCCAGCGATGCCATCGCGCGCGCGGCGCGTCCCGGCGCCGCGGCCTTCGAAAGCACCGCCCAGCATTGAGCGATCGAATCGATCCGACACTCGTCGTCGCCGGCGACGCCGAGCGGCGTACCGTCGTCGAAGAACCCGCGAGCATACCATTCGCCGTCCCAGGCGACGCGCTCCAGGGCGACTTTCAAGGCGTCGGCGTGAAGCGTCCAGGTCTCGGCCCTCGCGGGCTCGCCCCGCGCGACCGCGATGGGCGCAAAGGCCGATAGCGTCGCATACAGAAACCACCCCAGCCAGACGCTCTCGCCTTCGCCCTTTTCGCCGACGCGGTTCATGCCGTCGTTCCAATCGCCCGTTCCCATCAGCGGTAACCCATGCCGACCGACCGCGAGGCTTCGGTCCAACGCCAGCGCGCAATGCTCGAACAGGGTTGCGCGCGTGTCCGACTCCGTCGGCAGAAAGAAATTGTCGGTCTCGTCGGGCGCCAGCAGCGGGCCGTCCAGAAACGCGACGGATTCGTCAAGCACGAGCCCGTCGCCGGTCGCTTCGACATATTGCGCGACGGCATAGGCGAGCCAGGGGCGATCGTCGGAAATGCGCGTGCGGACGCCCTGCCCGGAATGCGGCAGCCACCAATGCTGCACGTCCCCCTCGACGAACTGACGCGCCGCGGCGCGCAGCAAATGTTCGCGGGTGAGGTCAGGCCGCGCGTGCGTCAGCGCCATGCCGTCCTGCAACTGGTCGCGAAAGCCATAGGCGCCGCTGGCTTGATAGAACGCCGAGCGCGCCCATACCCTGCAGGCGAGCGTCTGATAGACGAGCCATCCGTTGAGCATGATGTCCATCGAACGATCGGGCGTCTTGACCTGGATGGCGCCCAGGATGTCGTCCCAGAGAGTCGCAATCTCGGCCTGCAGCGCGTCGAGATCGGCCGCGCGAAACTTTCGGATCGCGCCGCGAGCCTCCTCGCGCGTGGCGGCCTCGCCGAGAAAGAACACAATGTCGGCGGCGCCGCCGACGGGCAGATCGACATTGGCGCGCATCGCGGCGCAGGGGTCGAGCGCGGCGCCGACGAGTCCGGACATCGGCGCGGCGCCGGTCAAAGCGGCAGGTTTGGCGAGCGAGCCATTGCGGCCGATGAATTCACGCCGATCGCCGGTCACGTCGTTCTGGGCGCCGCACATGTCCGCGAACGCAACACGCGACCCGAAGGACATGCTCCAGGGATTGCGCGCGAAGATCGCGCCGGTGGCGCCGTCGATCTCGGTCTCGACGAAAGACAGCGAAGCCGAGCGCGAGGCGGCGAGCGCCCACTCGACATAGGCTGTCACGCTCAACGCGCGGGCGCGCGTGGAGGTATTGGTCAAGCGGAGCCGGGAGATCTTGATCGAACCCGCCATGGGCACGAACTGCAGCAGGTCCGAGGCAATTCCATGCGATTTATGCTCGAACCGGCTGTAACCCCGGCCATGTCGAGCGATGTAGGTCGCCTGCGAATCGCGAATGGGCAGCGCTGTCGGGCTCCAGAATTCGCCGGTCTCTTCGTCCCTGACGTAGAAGGCCTCGCCGGGAGGATCACCCACGGGATCGTTCGACCAGGGCGTGAGTTGATTCTCGCGAGAGTTGGCGGACCAGGTGTAGCCGCCGCCCTCGGCGCTCGTCTGAAAGCCGAACGCGGGATTGGCGACAACGTTGATCCAAGGCGCGGGCGTCGATTGGCCCGGCCCCAGAACGGTCACGTATTCCTTGGCCCCGAGGCCGAACCCTCCCAAACCGTTGAAGAATTCCAAGTCGTTCGGGCGTGCGGTCGGCCTGGGCGGCGGCCGCAGCGGGGCGGATTTGGCGAACAGGCGAATGGGCGGGCTCGCGTCCGCGACCCGATCGAGTTGCTCGGCCAGGCTCCCCTGCTGCGCGACGAGTACGACGCGGGCCGCCGACAACAGCGAGGCGCGCGTTTCGACGGAAATCAGATCGGACCTGAGGACGAAAATGCGGCCCGGGCGCCGCTCGGTTCCCTGGACGGGCCGCGACTGGCTGGCGCGGACCAGGGTTTCCAGGGCGATCTGCAAATCCTGGACGTAAGAGGATTTGCGCTCGTTCAGTATCACCAGATCCACGGCGAGTTGCTTCATCCTCCAATATTCGTGCGCCAGCAGGATGTGATGCACGAAGCCGAGATTTTCCGTATCGGCGATCCGCACCAGCGCGATGGGCAGGTCGCCTGAAACGCCCTGTGACCAAAGCTGAGATTGCGGCCCGGAGCCACGTCGAATGGTCTGCGAATTCGGTCTCAGGGCGCGCCCGGAGAACACGATGTGACCGGCCAGACGTTGAAACAGGCCGGCTTCGCCCGGCTTGATCCCCAAATGATGCAACTGAACCTGTCCCTGCGTCCAGGCGAGCGTCGTCGCGCGCTCGTATGCGGCGTCGTCGCGGTGTTTGTCGATGCAGTCGAGTAGCGCCGCCCGCGACTTGGCCGCCATCGTCCAAAACGCGACGCGAACCTTGGCGCCCGGCGCGACATTGACCCGCCGGCGCAAGGCAAAGATGGGATCGAGCACCGCACCGGTCGCCTGGGTCAAGGGGCGCGCGTCCCGCATCGCCAGCGGCGCGCCGACGCGTTGCCCGCGGCCGAGGAACCGGGCGCGGTCGGTTTCGAATTCCGGTTTGCCCACGGCTTCGCCATCGGCGACGCTGAGATGGGCGGCCCAGATCTCCGGCTCCGACGGCGTCCGCTTTCGCCGCGTGGCGAGAAGCACGCCGAGGTCGACGAGGCATTCCGTTTCGACGAACAGTTTCGCAAAGGCGGGATGCGCGAGGTCGGCGGACTGCGGGCCCAGCGCGAGTTCCGCATAAGACGTGATCTCGACTTCGCGCGAGCGTGAGCCAGAATTAGCGATCGTAACGCGGCGAACTTCGGCGTCGTCCTCGGCGGACACGAGAACTTCCAGCGTCGTCGTCAGCGAGCCGTCGCGACGGGTGATCTCGGCGCGGTCCTCGTTGAAATGGATCTCATATTCGTCGGGCTCGGCGCCGGTCGGCTGATAGCCGGCGGACCAAAGGGCGCCGCTACGCATGTCGCGGAGGTAGATATAGGAGCCGCTGTCGTCCCGGGTCGCGTCCTCGCGCCATCGCGTGACCGCCATATCTCCCCAACGGCTGTAGCCGGACCCGGCCGCCGTCAGCATCACGGTGTAACGGCCGTTGGAGAGCAATAGCAACGCCGGCGCCGACAAATGTGGCGAAACGATTTTGCGCCCGCCGTAGTCCTCGTCCTGGCTGGCCCGCGCCGCTGTTTTGACTTCCGTCGCCCAGGCCCGCGGGGCGGGCGTCTCGCGCGGCGCGCGCTCTTGCAACAACAGTTCGGTGGCCTGGACGATAGGCTCGGCGTGAAAGCGGTCGCGCATCACGCCGTCGAAAACCGCGTTGGCGATCGCAACGATCGTCATGCCCTGATGGTGCGCCATGAAGGCGCGAACGAGCGCGAAAGTCTCACCTTCCGGCAACCGGCTGGGCGTGAAGTCCACCGCTTCGTAAAAGCCGTAACGCCCCCGAGCGCCCATCTTGGTTAGCGCTTTGCCGTTTGCGACCGCCGCGGCCGGGTCGACCATGGTCGCCAGCCCGGTGGCATAGGGCGCGACCACGTTGTTTTCGCCGAGGCCGCGCTTCAGTCCGAGGCCGGGCACGCCGAAGTTCGAATATTGATAGGTAAGCTCGAGATCGCGCGCATTGTAGGCGGATTCGGAAATACCCCAGGGCAGCCCATTGGCCGCGCCATAGGCGATCTGGCGTCGAACGACCAACCGGTCCGTCTGATCGAGCAGACTGCCGACGGGCGCGCGCATCACCAACGGCGGCATCAGATATTCGAACATCGAGCCCGACCAGGAGATGAGGACCGCGCCGCGACCCACCGGCGTCGCGGCTCGGCCGAGGCGAAACCAATGACGCGCGGGGATATCGCCTTTGGCGATGGCGAAAAAACTCGCCAGTCTGGCCTCGGAGGCCAACAGATCATAGCTATTGCGATCGAGAACGGACTCGGACGCGAGAAAACCGATGGACAACAATTGACGCTCGTCATCGAACAGAAATCCGAATTCCATCTGCATGGCGATCGAACGGAACGCTTCTTCCAGAACCGTCAATCGGTCGTCGCGCGCGCTCTGAAATTCGGGCGCGATCGTCATATCCGCGCGGTGAGCGGCGATTGCGGCATGCGTCGCCTGCGACCAGAAGAGGAGGTCCGCGCCCGTTTCGTCGCTGCGCTCGAGCCAGATCGTCCTTGCGATGTCGACCAGAATTTCCGATTCTCGCGCAAGTTCATCGAAATCCGGGCCTGATGGCGAAGGCCGTCCGACGATCTCAGTCAATGTCGCCAGCGAATCCTTGAGTTGCCTCGGCGTCACCGTCTGGGTAACGCGCCCGAAATGCAGGTGCGTTGCGCTTTGGGCGGTCAGAGCGAGCATGTCGGCGACACCCGCCATCCGCGCGGCGGCGGCGGTCGGCGTCGAGCGCCACTCGCGGCAAGTATTGGCGAGCGCGATGAGATGACCCGCGAGATTGCCGCTGTCGACCGACGAGACGTATTTCGGTTCAAGCACGTGAAGATCGAGTGTGTCGTACCAATTGTAAAAATGCCCACGAAAGCGGGACATGCGCCTCATCGTCGCAAGCGTCGCCTCCATACGCTCGACGGCTTGCGTCGCGCTGATCCACCCGAAGTCACGCGCGCCGACGATCGACAGCAGATAAAGACCGATATTGGTCGGCGACGTCCGATGCGCCAGCGCCGCTGGGTCCTCCTGGTAATTGTCCGGCGGCAGCATGTTGTCTTGCGCCGTGACGAAGGTCTCAAAGAACCGCCAGGTGAGACGCGCCGTCTGTCGCAACGCTTGGCGATCCGAGTCCGAGATCGCTGTCCCGCCCTCCCGGCCGGGCGTCAGACTGACCTGGCGGGCAATCGCCGGCGAAAGGAACCAAAGCGCGGCGAACGGCGCCGCCAGCATCCAGGCGCCATGACCAAACAGCAACGCGATGATCAGCGCCGCGGCCGCGAGGCCCAGGGCTCCCGACATGCGATGGACGAACCCGACCAGTTCGGGACGCTTGTCCGCAGCCGCCTGCGCCGTCGGGGTCCATTCCAGCAAATGACGCCGACTGACGAACAGCCGCCAAAGCGTGCGCACGATGGCGTCGCTCATCAGACAGGCTTGATCCGCGAGAAGGGTCACATTGAGCGCGAACACCGTCGCAGCCAATCTCACGTCGGTCGACAGCGCTCTGAGGTGGCTCGAAAACGAAGCTCCGGGGCGTCGGGCGAATAAACGGAAAATCACGGGAATGACGGTCGGCGTGGCGATTGCCGTGACCACGAACGATGTCCATGCCAGCGCCGGGGCGGCAGGCAGAGTCCAACCAAACATGAGCGCGATGACGCTGGCCGGCGCGGTCGAGGTCCTGCGCAGGTTGTCGATCATCTTCCATCGACCGATTCGCGGCAGCCCAGCGCCGACCGCGGGGCTTCCTTTGCCAGGGGCGGCAAATCCGAATATCCACGGCAACAATTGCCAATCGCCCCGCGCCCACCGGTGCTGGCGGCGCGCGCTCACGTCATATCGCGACGGAAATTCCTCGACGACCTCGATATCCGACGCAAATCCCGCGCGCGCGTAAGTGCCCTCGAACAAGTCATGGCTGAGCATCGCCGAGTCTGGCGCCCGGCCGCCAAGGACCGCTTCGAACGCGTCGATCTCATAAATGCCCTTGCCGGCGTAGGAGCCCTCGCCAAACATGTCCTGATAGACGTCCGAAACGGCCGAAGCATAGGGATCTATGCCGCTGGAACTCGAAAACAGCGTCTGAAACAACGAGCCCTCGCCGTCTTTCGGCAGGGACGGAGTAACCCGAGGCTGCAGAACGGCGTAGCCGTCCACGACCAAGCCGAGCGCCGCGTCGATACGCGGCCGGTTGAGCGGATGCGCCATCTTGCCGATCAGTCGACTGACGGCGTCGCGCGGCAATCGCGTATCCGAATCCAAAGTGACGACATAACGCACGTTTGCGGGGGGCGTGAGCGGTGATTCGCCGACAGCGACGAAGGTGGTGTCCTTCGCGCCTCGAAGCAGTTGGTTCAACTCATGCAGTTTCCCGCGCTTGCGCTCCCAACCAATCCATCTCTGTTCGCTTTCGTTCCAGACGCGCTTTCGGTGCAGCAGCCAAAAACGCGGCCCACCCGGCGCTGGACCATATTGCGCGTTGAGCCGGTTTACGCCCTCCTGGGCGAGATTTACGAGCGCCTCGTCGCCTGCCACATGTTCGGCGTCGGCGTCGTTCCAGTCCGAGAGAAGCGCGAAATGCAGGTCGCCTCCAGGGCTGGCCAGATGATGGATCTCCAGGCGTTCAACTTGAAACGCTACATCTTCCGGCGATGTCAGAAGCGTCGGAACCACAACCATGGTTCGCAACGATTCGGGTATGCCCCCCCGCAATTCCAGCCCCGGCAGGGCGACAGCGCGAACGAACAAGGTGACGATGCGGTTGACCAAGGCCACGCTCGCGTCGATCGCGGAACAGACGCCCAAAACGCCCAGGATGCCGAGTTGCGTCGACCCCAAACCCATATTCGCCAGAGCCATCAATGGGGCCGCGAGAAAGATCGCGGACGTCGCGACAATCGAGAATGCATAGATATCGAAATTGAGATTCGCGTTCCGCGTCGCCTTCAAGACGCCTCGCTTGCGAAAACCCACGGACGTTTCAAACTCCCGACGTCCGCCGCCGATCAGATAATATCCGCAATCGGCGCGCCGCTGCTTTTCCAATACGGGCAAATTTCCGGTGGGCTCGCGCGACGCCTCCATGGCGAGACCGGCGATCTCGAGTTCGCTGTGCCGCGAACCGCGCGCGAGCTGCTCCACGGCGCCGAGGTAGAGCGTATGCGTCACGAAATCCATCTCGCCAAAGCGACTTTCCATGGCGAGCGCGCGATCGACGAGACAGACCCGTTCGAACAATTCCTTCCAATCGACCTCGACGATCAGGCGAAGACTCGTCATGAGATTGCGCACCGTCACGTTCGCCGCGCCCTGGTTACGATGCACGTCGCGGACGGCCGACTCCGCGGTCATTTGTTGTTTCGACAATCGATCGTCGAGCCACGTCAGGGCCGGTGTGAATTTTGGGTCCTGGTCTCTCAGTCGGTGTACGAGTTGCACCGCGAACGCCTGCGGCAGTCGACCCGCGCCCCATTTCGCGAAGACGACGGAAGCGGGTTCGGCGGCGCGTCCGCTCAGGCCGAGGAGACGATCCGCCGCGACATCCGCCTCGCTGCGCGCGGTGCGCCCCCGTGTGATCTCCAGCGCTAGTCGGCGCAGATTCTCTATCAGGACAATCTGCAGCGTGATCGACACGGCCCACAGTTCGCCGATCGAGAGCGGTTGAACCTCCTGATAGGCGTTGATGTAGCTGACGAAGATTTCCGGCTCGAAGCTGCTGTCGGTATGCGCCACGAAAGCCCAGGCGAGGCCGAAGATACGCGGATAGCCTGCGAACGGTCCATTGAGGAGCTTCGGCAATTGCCGGTAATATCCCGGCGGCAGGTCGGTCGCGACCTGCCGGAGCAATTTTTCCACGACGTGATAATTGTCGATCAACCACCTCGCCGCGGGCGTGATGGCCTGGTCCTCCTCGATCGCCTCAACCAGGACGCGATAGGCCGACAACAGCACCTTGCCGTTGTCGGCGAGACGCGGCGAGAGCGAGAGTCCAGCCGCGCCGGAGGGCTTCACGGTCTGAGCCGCGGCTAGGCTGCGCGCATGCGCCTCCAGGCGCTCGACGCTGAACAATTCCTGGCGGATCGGCGTTTCATCGTTCCAAGGCGACGATTTGCCAAATGGGGCGCGCCTCCATCGCGATACCCCTTCGAAGCCCGTCCGCAATTCCAATCTGAGCAATTCCTATCTCCGGCGCGCGACGCGCGACGTCGGACTCTGGAATCAACGACGGGCGCGGGTGGATGAGTCTCCGCCTTTTCTATCCCCGGGGTCCTGGGCGCGGCGCCCTCGGATTCTACCCATGCGACCTCGGACTTTGGGCATCGCCGCGGCGGCGGGCCTCATCCGGGGCTGCGCAAGCGTCGAAATTGTCTGGGAAACTTCAAGTTCGACTCGCCCATCTCGACGATCTCGGCGACGATCGCGAGCGCTCGCAGGAGATCGTCGTGGAGGTAGGGCTTGATTAGGCAGCCATCGCCCACGGCGCCTTCGAGCGCCTCTCGCGCGGCGTTTCCGGTGGTGTAGAGTATACCGATGCGGCCCAGGGACGCGAGCCGCTCCGCGACTTTGGTTCCGCGTTCATTGTCCGCCAATCGCAGGTCGATCAGCGCGATATCCGGGTTCGTCGAATGAGCCAAGGCCATCGCTTCGTTACCGGTCGTGGCGATTCCGCAGACTTCGAAATTGTGCTCGCCGAGGAGTTCTGCCGTCATCTCCGCGATCATGACGTCGTCCTCCACGATCAGCACTTTTAGATTTGACGGCATTTTATCAGCTTATAGTGTTAGCGCGACGAGGTCGGCGACATCCAATTTGTCGAGGAGGACGGAAAGCGCGTCCACCCATCTGCCCGACATGGCGGCGTCGGAATCATCGGCGGC
>Ga0302140_10005329_pt1 | contig 16260 bp, 12 predicted proteins | sample I_Bog_E1_1_FD_202095 | JGI IMG/M metagenome (GOLD analysis project Ga0302140, IMG submission 202095) | Peat permafrost microbial communities from Stordalen Mire near Abisko, Sweden - I_Bog_E1_1 | ecosystem: Environmental > Terrestrial > Soil > Wetlands > Peat | place: Sweden: Abisko, Stordalen... | reverse complement strand
GGAGCGAGGATTGGGCAGATTCTCAGCGAATCACGGCATCGTATTCCGATGCCATCACGCTCCGCTTCCTCCACCAGGAGACAAACTGCGGCGTGTCCGCAGCGAGAAATGTGGGCATCCGCGCCTCGCGCTGCCCGTACCTCGCCTTCCTTGACTCGGACGACGTCTGGTTCCGAGACAAGCTCGCGCTGCAGTACGAACTCATGACGACTCAAGGCTTCGATTTTTCCATGCACGGGTATCGCGACGATCTGCATACCCGACCGCAGCGGGATCACGAGCGCTCTCTCCACCCGCTTTCTTGTTCCCCATTTACCCGGTGGACGCCTTTACTGCGAAACGACAACACCAGCACGGTGATGGTCGCACGGAAAAAGATGGTCTTCTACGACACCGCGCTGCGCCGAGGAGAGGACTTCAAAGCCTATATGGAGTTGCTCTCGCGACAGGGCTTTCGCGGTATATACCTGCGCCGGATTCTTGCCGGCGCCTTCAAACCCAGCCTCGGTGTTGCCGGACTGAGCCGGGACGTCAAAGCCATGCATCTCGGGAGAATGCTGGCTTTGAAAAAACTGTTTGCCGAAGACAGCATCAGCCCCCTGCAATTTCTCTTTGGAACCGCGACCGAGATCGTGAAATACCCGGTTCGCCTTCTTCGTGTGCGACTCCGCACTCGCGCAATTCAACCTCGTGGGAGTTTCTCTTGGCCACTGACAAAATACTGATTTCGGGGGGTCTCGGTTTCATCGGGATCAACCTTGCCCAACAACTCCTCGCGGAAAAGCGGCGCGTCATTTTGTTCGATAACCTAAGTCCGCAGATTCACGGAGCCCTGCCCGATTTTTCCGCTGCGCCACTCCTCCGCGATCGCGCCGTCGAGGTCTTTCGCGGCAACGTTTGCCGGGCGGCGGATTGGGCGAAAGCGCTCGATGGCGTTGGCTGCGTCGTGCATCTTGCAGCCGAAACCGGAACCGCGCAATCCATGTACGAAATCAGCCGCTATACCGGCACCAACGTCGGCGGCACGGCGGCACTGCTCGATTACCTGTCCAACCATCGCCAGCCGGTATCGAAGATCATTCTCGCGTCCTCTCGCTCGGTCTATGGAGAGGGCGCGTATGAATGCGACCTGTGCGGCCTGGTCTATCCGCCAATGCGGGCGGAGAGGCGTCTGCAAACGGCGCTCTGGGAACCCCCTTGCCCGGTGTGCGCGGGTGAGATCCGCAGGACGGCCACGCCCGAGTCCGCTAAGACCGCGCCCGCCTCCGTCTATGCCGCGACCAAGTTGGCCCAGGAGGACTTGGTCCAAGTCGCATCACAGGCTCTCGGGATTCCCGCCGTTATCCTCCGTTTCCAAAATGTTTATGGCGAAGGGCAGTCGCTGAAGAATCCCTATACGGGAATTCTCTCGATCTTCTCCACCCAGACACGGGCCGGTAAGACGGTAAACCTCTACGAAGATGGCGAAGAGAGCCGGGACTTCGTGCATGTATCGGACGTGGCCCGTGCTGTCGTCCTCGCCATAAACGGAAGCGGAGCCGACGGGTCTACGCTCAACATCGGTTCCGGCCATCCCACCTCCCTGCGGGAGATCGCCCTCTTATTGCAGGAGCGGCTCGGCGGCAAGACCGAACCGCGCATCTCGGGCCAGTATCGCCTGGGCGACATTCGCCACGGATATGCCGATCTGAGTGCCGCCCACGCTTGCCTGGGCTTCACACCGGAGATCCCTCTGGAGGAAGGTTTGACCAGGTTTGTCGCCTGGGTGAAAACCCAACCGATCGAACCCGATCTTCTGGACCGTGCCAGCGCAGAACTCGCGGCACGCGGTCTGATGCCCGCCCCTCTCGCCACGAGCGTCCGAACGGACACAACGGATTCTAGGGACCGTAGCCATGCTAAAACAGCTTCTCTATAGCGATCTCGCGCGCCAAGCCGAACTCGAGGGTAAGACGGTTTCGCACTTAGGTTTGGGCAATTTCGTGCGGCGCCTCCTGCACCCTCGTTTTCTGCCGATCGTGATCTGCCGCGCGAGCCGCGCCACCTTGCTGCGCAAAATTCCGGCCATTCCAGAACTGTTGACTTATCTCAATCTGGTGATCTTTGGCTTGGAAGTTTCCCCGCGCTGCGAGATTGGCCCGGGAATTTTCTTTCCCCATCCCGCGGGAACCGTCATCGGAGCCTGGCGGATCGGCAGCAACGTCACCATCTTCCAGGGCGCCACGCTCGGCGCCAAACAACTGGACATGTGCTTCGATGCCAATCGCCGTCCCGAGCTTGGCAACAATGTAGTCATCGGCGCAGGCGCGAAAATTCTGGGTGGCATCCACATTGGCGACAACACAAGCGTGGGCGCGAATGCGGTGGTCTTCGAGTCGGTCGCGGCGAACAGCATCGCGGTCGGCGTTCCCGCCCGAGCGTTCCAGAAAGCTCGACCGCAGAAGGACGACGACGCCAAAGCCGGTGCGTAGTGCGAACTCGCCGTCCTGAAGTGATGCTGCGAAACCTAAGCTTTGACGCTAAAAGCGTCGAACGAAATCGACCACGAACCAAAAGAGATTCGAAGACAAAAAAGAAGAAGGAGAAGTGGATGGAAGCTCAGTTCGATCTCACCGTGATCATCCCCAGCTACAATACCCTCGAGTTCCTGCGGAAGTGCATTTCCTCCATTTACGAACAGACCCGTGGCGTGCGTTTTGAAATCATCTGCATCGACGATCATTCGCCCGATGGCAGCGCCGACATGGTCGCTGAAACCTTCCCCGAGATCATCCTTATCCGCAATCCGACCAACCAGTTCTATGTTCGAAACAATAATCTTGGAATGAGGATGTCGCGGGCTCGCTACGCCTGCCTGCTCAACAGCGACACGGTTCTGACCAGGAACGCCTTTCGAGCGTTGGTCGATTTTATGGATGCGAATCCGCATGTCGCCGCCTGCGGTCCGAAGCTGCTGAATCCCGATGGCTCCGTGCAGCATTGCATTCGCCGTTTTTCCGGACCCCTCACCATGGCGTTGCAGGCGCTCAACTGGCACAAACTCTTTCCTCGAAGCCGTTTTACCGATGGTTACTACACCACGCGTTTCGATTACTCGAAAGCGCAGCCCGTCGACAGCATCGGCACAACCGCATACATCATCCGTCGTTCGACTTGGGAAAGGGCCGGCATGCTGGACGAGCGTTTTCGCCTCTTCGTCTCGGATCTGGCCTACAACTTCATGCTGAAGCAGAAGGGCTTTCCCGTCTACTACACGCCCTGCGCCGAGATCGTTCACTTTGGGAGTCAAAGCGTCAACCAGACCCCGCAGCGTTCCCTTCGCGAACTCCACGATGCGTTGATCACTTTCAACGAAGCCTACGATTACTTCGGCAAGAGCTACGCTGCCAAACTCCTGGTCCGTCTGTCCATAGAGACCCGCTTCTGCCTGAAGCATGCGGAATATCTCCTGGGCTTCGACAAGCGCGTGATCAAGGGGCCGGGAGCACCGCCGAAACCGCAGGCAACCGCCTCCTAACCTGCGGCTTCATCATCTGCCTCACCCGAAAGGCGAGCTCTCCCGGCGGCTCATGTCCCTAGCTCATTCTGACGACATTCGATCTGTACACCCTAACGAGGAAAGCCGTTCCCGAGACGAACCTTCGTAAACACAATATGAGTACCATTACCCTCAGCCCCTCTTCCGCACTTTCCGCGAGACCGATGCCGGCGTGGAAGCGCCGCACCGATCTTCTTCTTGCAGGGATTCTCCTGATTTCCTGCGCCCCGATCTTTCTGTTCTGCTGGCTCGCCGTGCGCTTGACCTCTCGCGGCCCGGCCCTGCACTGGTCCGAGCGCGTGGGAAAAAACAACCGTATTTTTCGGATGCCGAAGTTTCGGACAATGCGCGTCGACACTCCGCAAGTCGCGACTCATCTCATGAACCAGCCCGGGCAATATCTGACCCCGATCGGATCGTTCTTGCGCCGAACCAGCCTCGACGAATTGCCGCAACTCCTCAGCGTCTGGAGAGGCGACCTCAGTCTGGTCGGTCCTCGTCCTGCACTCTTCAATCAGCACGATCTGGTCGCCCTGCGCACCCTTAATGGCCTACAGCGCATGGTTCCCGGCATTACGGGGTGGGCGCAGATTAACGGCAGGGATGAGCTGGAAATTCCGGTCAAGGTTCGTTATGACGCCGAATACATGCAGCGCCAATCGCTCGGCCTCGATCTGAGTATTCTGGTGCTGACTCTCTGGCGAGTGCTCCGATCCCAAGGCGTAAGTCACTAAGCCGCTTCTCGTGTGCACTTCCCGTTGCCGGAGTTGCGAGCGACCGGGTGCAAACCTTGCGCCGCGTAGGACTCAAGTCGTCTCCCACCGATGTCGATGAACCCATTAAATCCGCCCACCAAGGAAACGAACTCTCTGGTATGAGAAAACTCAAGAAAAATTCACTGCTGCCTTTCGGTTGCCGATCGCTGCTGCTTTTGGTTTCGCAAGCCGCGCTGATCCTAGTTTCTTTGGTCGGCGCCTGGCTGCTGCGCTTCGAGTTTCGCCTACCGGATCACGGATTGCTCTGGATCGCCGCTCCCGTTCTTGTCGTCGTCCGCCTGCTGTCCATGCCGCTGTTCGATCTGACGCACGGTTGGTGGCGCGACACCGGCATCCGCGATGCGCTGGACGTTTTGAAAGCAACCGCGACCGGCTCGATCGCATTCTTCTTCATTCTGCGATACGGGCTTAAGCAAACCGTGTTTCCCTTGTCGATTTATGCCCTGGAAACACTGCTCACTTTCCTGCTCCTCACAGGCGTGCGGGTGTTTGCGCGTCTGGCCAGCGAATCCGCCAGCCGCGAAGCGAACTCCAGGCGGCTGCTTCTTGTCGGGGCCGGGCACGCGGCACAGATGATCATTCGCGAGACCCAGGAACCGGGAAGCCAATACCAGGTCATCGCTTGCCTCGACGACAACCGCTTGAAAAAGGGATCGCGAGTCCTCGGAATTCCCGTACTCGGCGCCACCGAGTCATTGGAGCAGGTTTTGGGCAAGCAGAACATCGACGAAATTCTGATTGCCATTCCGTCGGCCACTCAAAGTCAGATGCGCCGGCTCGTCGCGATCTGCAAGAAAAGCGGCCATCCTTTCCGCACCGTGCCGGCGCTGGCAGAACTGATCGCAGGCCGCGCCACCCTGCAGCAAGTCCGGGATGTTTCGCTCACCGATCTCTTGGGACGGCCCCCCAACAACCTCGATCTCGAACCCGTACGAGAACATATTCGGAACCGTGTCATCCTTGTCACCGGAGCCGCGGGATCCATCGGCTCCGAACTCTGCCAGCAAATCCAGAGGTGCAAACCAAAACTTCTCGTCTGCCTCGATCAAAACGAAACTGGCATTTTTCACTTGCAACACCAACTTGCACAGGATGGCGGCCGAGAAAGAAAAGTGTTTTGTGTGGCCGACTTCTGCAATTCCGAGCGCATGCACAAAATACTCCTTACCTACGGAGTCGAAGTCATCTTCCACGCCGCCGCTTACAAGCATGTGCCGGTTATGGAGGATAACGTCGAAGAGGCGGTCGGCAACAATATCTTCGGGCTGCTCTCGCTGCTGAAAGTGGCGCAGAAATCGAATTGTACCTCCTTTGTCATGATTTCCTCCGACAAGGCCGTGAATCCGACGAACGTAATGGGCTGCACCAAGCGTGTCGGGGAGCTGCTGCTCGCGGCGTGGCCTGCCGAAGGAATGCGCTGCGTCTCCGTTCGCTTCGGCAATGTGCTTGGCTCAAACGGCAGTGTCATTCCGATCTTCCAGGAACAGATCCGCCAGAACCAGCCGATTACCATCACCCATCCCGATATCACGCGCTTTTTCATGACGATTGCGGAAGCGGTCAGTCTGGTCTTGCAAGCCTTCGCTGTAGGACGAGATGGCGACATTCTGGTCCTCGATATGGGGGAACCCGTGCGGGTTACGGACCTCGCGAAGACACTGGTACGCCTTTCCGGGAAGCCTCCGCAGGAGTTCCAGTTCGTCGGACTCCGTCCCGGCGAAAAGCTCTTTGAAGAACTCTTTTATCCCGACGAGCGGGTTTTGCCGAGCCGCTGCGAAAAGATCGCCCGCACCGAGAGTGCGAAGCCGGCGTGGCCAGTGTTGCAGCGCGCTCTCGATGAACTCCAGATTGCCGTCGCGCTCGGAAAACGAGCCGGGATCTTGGCTCACTTGCAGCAGATCGTGCCGCAATTCTCCTACGCCGGATGTAATCAGTTCGCCAGTGCAGAACACAATTTCCTGGCCGCAGCGGCAGCCGCGGGTTCCGATGCCAATCGGCCGCCTGCGGAAGTGCGTTTGCGTTCCGAGACACCACGGGCGGTCTACGGAAACTGGCTTGAAAATCCAATCGGCGAACCGATTGGCGGGGGGTCTGCCGACTAACGGTTGAATCTGGGGTACACGCCGAACGGCTTCTGCTGCAGTCAAATCGCCGGCGCCACCGTCACACGATCGAGATAGTGCTCACCCGGCAGATCGCGCAGCCAGCGTGCGGCGGTTTCCGCCGTGATGTCCCGCTGAGGCATCGCCAGCATTTCGTAGCCGACCATGAATTTCTTCACCGTGGCCGAGCGCAACAAGGGCGGATAAAAATGAGCGTGAAAATGAAATTCCGGATAGGCTGCGCCGTCCGTCGGACGCTGGTGGAAACCCATCGTGTAGGGGAACGACGTATGAAATAAATTGTCGTAACGAAGGGTAGCCTGCCCTAGGATGTCGGCCAGCGCGTTCCGCTCCGCATCGCGCAATTCATCCAGCGCCGACAAGGGTCTCCGGCTGACAACCAAAGTCTCGAATGGCCACACGGCCCAGAAGGGCACAAGCAGAACGAAGTGGTCGTTCCCCACAACCACCCTTTCCTGCTTTTCCAGTTCAAGTTCGAGATAATCCTGCAGCAGAGTCGTCTCACGACCTCGCCGGTATTGCCGAAACGAGGCCACTTCCTTCGCCAGTTCATTGGGCACCGTCTGGTTGGCCCAGATTTGGCCGTGAGGATGCGGGTTGCTGCATCCCATCATCGCCCCGCGATTTTCGAAAATCTGCACCGCGTTGATCTCGGGATCGCTCGCGAGACTTGAAAATTCTTCCGCCCAAGTCTCCACCACCCGCCGCAACTCAGGCACCTTCATGCGTGCCAGAGTGAGATCATGCCGTGGCGAGAAGCAGACAACCCGGCACCTTCCTGCTTCGCTGCCTGCTACCAGCAGACCCCGTTCCTGCATTTCGCATGCGGCCGTATCCGGCTTCAGCGCCGCAAAATCGTTGTCAAAAACAAAAGTTTCGGTATAAGCAGGATTTCTGAATCCCCGCGCCCGTTCGTTGCCGGGGCAGAGGTAGCACTTGGGATCGTAGGCCGTCACTGCCGACTCCAGAACTCTCTCTACCTGTCCTTGCCACGGGCGCTCGGTGCGGTGCGGAGAAACCAGCACCCATTCTCCTGTCAAAGGATTCAGGCGGCGATGCGGCTGGGAATTCAGTTGCGAAAAAGTCATGGTTAGAGCACGGGCGCGAGACTCACCGCGGGTAGCCTTCCGGATGCGCACGATGCCACTGCCATGCGCTTTCGACGATCGATTGCAAGTCGGTGAATTTCGGAATCCATCCCAACTCGCGCCGGATCTTCTCCGAACTTGCAATCAGTACCGCTGGATCTCCCTCGCGGCGCGGCGACTCCACAACAGGTATAGGATGCCCGGTGACCTTACGCGCGACCTCGACTGCCTGCCGCACGCTGAAGCCGTGCCCGTTGCCGAGGTTATAGATCAGCGGACTCGACTTCTCCGCTTCATCTCGCAGCCTGTGCAACGCCAGCAAATGCGCGCGCCCCAGATCGCTGACGTGGATGTAATCGCGAACGCACGTTCCGTCGGGCGTGGGATAGTCAGTTCCAAAAATCTGAACGTCCTTCCCGCGGCCGAGCGCCACTTCCAGGATGCGCGGGATGAGATGCGTTTCCGGATGGTGCGCCTCTCCTTTGTCCGGACGAGACGCGCCCGCGGCATTGAAATATCGCAGGCAGGCGTAGCGCAGCCCGTGAATCCGATGGAACCACGCCAGCATGCGCTCGACCAGCAATTTCGACTCTCCATAGGCGTTGGTTGGCCCCAACGGATCGTTCTCTTCGATCGGAGTGCGTTCAGGATTGCCGTACAGCGCGGCCGTCGAGGAGAAGACGAAGATGTGGACCCCCGCGGCGAGCATCGCTTCGAGAAGCGTCAGCGCATTTGCCGTATTGTTCCGAAAAAACTCCGCCGGCGCCTTCATCGATTCGCCGGCCTCGATCAATGCCGCAAGATGCACGACGGCTTCGATCGCGTGCGAACGCAGCACCGCGTCCAGACTTGCGCGCTCGGCGAGTTCGCCCGCCACGAGTTCGGCGTTCTTGGGCACCGCTTGCCGATGCCCCCGGCTCAGGTTATCGAACACCACAACCTGATGCCCTGCCTCGAGTAATTCTTCGGCAACGACGCTGCCAATGTAGCCGGCTCCACCTGTGACTAAAACCCGCATCCGCTCTCCACCAAGTCCGCCTCACTTATCCTCATCATCGCCATCCTCTAAACCTCCGTCACCGCGTAGCCTTCGGCTTTCCGCCGGCATCTGCATCAGTATCCATCTCTAACGCCGCTCGATAGTACGAAGGTCATCGTCGTTCCCAAGATACTCCCAACGCTGCAGTGCCAGCGGGACGTTCCCGTTCGTCCACAGAAAATCGTCGAACGCCCGCAGGCTGAACTGGTCCCCTTGCGCTAGCCGGGCATCCGCCAGAAAATGCAGGATCTGTATCTTTCCAATCTGGTAGCTGATCGCCTGTCCGGGATCGGTAGCAAACAAAGCTGACTCGGCCTCCGCCGATTTCCGGTCCATCGGGACGTGCTCGACAAGATAATCCGCACCTTGCGCGACCGTAAAAACGCCGAGCGCAAGATTGACATCGACGGCAACGCGCAGCGCGCGCAGACGCATGAAATTGTAAATAATCTCTCGCGTGCGCGGACTGTCGTCGAACAACCCTTCCTGCAACATCATCTCTTCGGCATAAAATCCAATGCCTTCGTTCGCTCCCGAATCGTAGTAGTGTCGCCGAATCGCATCCGGATGCCGCCACGAGAGACACATCTGAAAATAGTGTCCCGGGATTCCTTCATGCACCATATCGGGCCGCGGATCTTTGGCGGTCGCCAGCCAAAAATACCCGAGCTGCGGCGAAGGCGGAACGACCCACCGGATCCCATCTTCGCGCAAGCGCGACGGCCCGGTAAAATCGTCGGTCTCTCCGAAATCGGCCAGCGCAACAATATAGCCTGGCATCGGCTGTAGCGTGTAATGCCCCATCTCCGGCGGCACCGTGAGGATGCCTTTCTTCTCCAGAAATCTGCGGATCCCGAGTTCTTCTTGTCGGGTCCTATCGATCTCCTGCGGAAGACTGGATGCGAGTCGCAGTTCCGGCAATCCGCGATTGCGCTGTTTTTCGTATTGCTCGAAAGCGACCGACCGATCCAACTCCTGTTGGCCGAGCGCCAGCAGTTGCTCCGGACTATACGGCAATAGCGCGACCTGCTGTAGAAAGAATTCGTACTTCTCGCGTCCTACAGCTACTTTTTCCGGCATCGCGCCGAGCTGCGCCTGCAGCCACTCTCGATAAGCTTCCAGTGCGAGAATTGCCTGTTCTGTCGCTCTCTGAAAGCTCGCCGCTGAATCCTGTGCAGATGACCCTCGCCACTGCAGCATGGGAGCGACCTCGCGTTCCACTCGCTCCAGTTCCAGCCGAATCTCTTGCAGATCGCCGATCGCCAGTGCCGCAAATGGCCGCATCGGTCGAAGATTCGCCTTCCCCTGCTCAAGGATCCGCGGAATCGCCTGCATTCGGCCCAGAATCACGCGGCTCCGCGCGGCGTCAAACGGGGAAGGCTGCACCAGCGCTTCCAACAGCGCCGTCAGTGTTTGATCGAGATAAAAAGATGGGTCGCGTTCCCAGCGCGGATCGACTTCCAGTTCCCAACGAACGCGAGCGAGCGCCGAGCCGACCAGGCGGTAATCGACTTGCCGCGGCACCGCCCAGCCGCTCGGATCAATTTGCTTCCAGCGCTTCTCAAAATCTTCCAGCGTCGCCTTCTGCTCGGCGATCGATGCGCGTGACCAATCGGGTTGGCTCTCCGGACGTTCAATTCTCGGAATATCATCCCGCGAAAACGGCTGGTGCTGCGCACGCCATTGCCAGAAATCGGAAGCGAGCGCCTCGACGGAATCGCGCGCCGGAATCATCCGCGCCGCTACCGACGTATCGAGCAGAGCGCACGCCAGCACGAAACACGCACCCCGCACCCTAATTCGCGAAAGCCTGCGATCGATGCACGAGCCAATCATCCCCTGCATCTTAAACCATCGCCTGCTGCCCGCATTCAAAGTTCCAGGCGAAAGAAAAAGGTCCCGAAATCTTTCGAGACCTTTTCTTTTCGCCTACCGATAGCGAGACGTGGATTTCGCTCAACCGTTTAGTGGGACACAGCCGCAAACAGCGGCGAGTGCATCAACGCCTGAAACTTCTGGTCATCGCTCTTGAAGTGCAACTGCAGATTCGCGCTGTCGGAGTCGACCGTAGTCGCATCCAGCGCCGTCTTCTCCACCGGACTGGCATTCATCTTCTTGTATAGCATCACGCCTTTAAATAGAGTCGAAAGCGTCGCCGCCGTCATGGCATCCGAAGTAAGCACGCTCAAATCGAAATTCACTCCACTCTGAAAGTTCATGGTGTAGCGCGAAGCCAGAATCCGCTTCTTCAGCGTCTCGTAGTCGCCCACTTTCGAAGCGTCTCCCATCGCCGAATACATCATCGACTGGGTTCCCTTCTGGTCCAGGATGCTCCACACCGCGGCGCCATCCACAGCCGCCATCTGCTCGGCCATTTCCGGGTTCGAATCGAGCGAGGGACGTTTACCATCACGCGTATCCAGCGCGCTCTTCAAAGAAGCCTCGGTCCCAAAAGCCAGCGTGTTGTCATCCAGGAAGGTCATGACCAGGCCGTTATCCATTGGATAAATGCTGGCCGTCCCATACTTGGTGGCCGTAATCTTCTTCAGCTTCATTTTCTTCAGCACCGCTTTCGCGGAAAACGATCCCGCGGCGACGCCAATGGTTTGAATTCCTTTTTTCTCCGTGCGAAACGACGCGAAGTTGAGCTGGTCGAGGTCGTGCTCGGCGTCAATGCCGATGCCCTTCAACGCCGACTCCAGTTCTTTCAGGTTGTCGGGCAAAACCTGCTGTTTCAGCGCCATCGCGGTCGGAGAATCTTTCAGGGCGCGATAGTCGACGCCAATCAGTTGCTGGATCTCAGAGGGCACGAGCGCCCGCGCCGAAGATGCGATCGGCATGGCCAGTCCGGCCGTGGCAGACAAAAGCAGAACCGCGAAACACAATTTCTTCATAGAACTCCTCGACAAAAACCTTTTCAAATGAACGCTTCGAGACGTGAATCCAAAACTTGGTTCGGTGGGTCTGCCTGAGTTAGATGCGCACCGCAAACCCTACGTTGTGAGTTTGGAAGTCTTTGGCTGTTCTTCTCGTTATTTTAGTCTTTAATCGTGGAACGGTGTCGTGACTAAAGTGCTTCCGCTCCCATGGGGTAAGAACGATCTCGCCGCGGGAAATTGCGCATGGCCGCCAATCGCATGACTTTCTCGGCTTTTTTTGCGTATTGGATCGCTCCGGTTTGGGATCCTACCTAGGAGATTCGGAACTAGACAACGCGGCCCTCCACATCGCCGGCCTGGTTACGCGCGTGGGTGTGGATGGCGCGTGGGTCGGGGCCTACGAACACAAGTCTTATAGGCATTTCGCGGTGAACCCCGGCGAGCACCGGCTGTGCACGAGCCAGCAATCCTCGTTAAAATCGCGAAGGGACAATAACGCTTCCGCGATTACCTTCAAGGCGGAGGAAGGCAAAGTGTATTACTTCCGGACACAACCGACTCCGACGTCGCTGGCGCGAAGCACAGCATCGCAAGAACCGAATGGCGAGGTAGAACTGGCCGTGGTCGATCCCGCGCAGGCCCAGTTGATGGTCCCGAAGTGGGCTTATGTACCTCGCAGCCCAAGAGATAGTGAGTAGCGAGACGGCGTCGGAGAAGACCAATTCTACTCACCAGCTGCGCCTCAGTTAGTGCGATGGCGATGTTGCGCCAAGGTCGGTAAGCTCTCTCTCTTGATCAAGCTGGGACCGCATTTCTTTTTCGGAGTCGCACCGGTCGCCCAGACAGCATTGAATCCGCAATCTCCGCAGGCTATTCTATCTACCATTCTCGGGGAGACCCTCGCCATGCGCTGCAACTCCGTTCTACGCGCTTTTCTCTGCTGTTTTATTGGCTTGCTGCTACTCCCATGCGCGGCGCAAACTCCGCCGGAGAGCCACTTTTTCTCCACCATCTCTGAGGAGCGTTTTTCCAGCTACCAGATGGCGGGCAATGGCGATCTCTGGCCCTCATGCTGGGCAGCTGACGATAAGCTCTATACAGCCAATGGCGACGGTAAAGGCTTTGGCAAGGTGTACACCGACATGGCAGTAAGTAGCATCGGCGGCGCGCCGAAGAAGCTGACCGGCACCACGATCGCGACCAATGTCGGAACAAACTGGAGCGGCAGTGTCTATACCCGCAAGCCGACGGGTATGCTCTGCCGAGGGGGAGCCATCTATCTCGCGTTTCAGAATCTAAATGAATCGACTTTCGATGACGCACCCGCTGCTTCGATTGCCAAATCCGTGGATGACGGAGTCACCTGGACTTGGGATACAAACTCGCCTATGTTCGGCACGCCCACCAATCCAGCGAGCCCAGAAGCCTACAAGTTCACCACTATCTTCTTCCTCGATTATGGCAAAGACTCTGCGAACGCCATCGATGGTTACGTCTATGCCTACGGTCTCGACAACAACTGGCGTTCGCAGGAGACGATGTTCCTCGGCCGAGTTCCTGCCGACAAGGTGCAGACGCGCAAAGCCTGGGAGTTTTATGCCGGCACAAATGGAGATGGAACGCCCATCTGGACCACGGGCATCACCCATAAAGTGCCCGTTCTCACCGACACGCGCCTGCTCTATCGCGTCATGTTCGGACCGGATTGCCCGCCCTACCAGCAGGTGATTGCGCAGGGCGGTGTCACCTATGACGCACCGTTGCAGAGGTACATTTTTGCGTCATGGTCCTGCAGCACGCATGAGCTATATGAAGCAAGTCAGCCCTGGGGCCCCTGGAAGCATTTTCAGTCGGCCGACTTCGGCCCACTTCGTCTGAAGCGGAACCGCGGACAATACGGCACTAGCATCCCTTCGAAGTTCATCAGCGCTGACGGGAAGACACTGTGGTTGCAGAGCAACGTCTGTTGCGGTGGCGACTCTTATCGGTTTTCTTTGCGCAAAGTCTTCCTTCAGCCCGCCCACCCCTCTTCGCCTGGCAATGGTCCATCGACCGACAATCTGGCTCTCTCTCCTGGCACGCGCGCCATCAGCAAGAGCACGCATTTCGGAACTCTCTGCGGCCGGAACTGCTCCGACCAGCTGAATAGCGGAGATGCGGCCGTGAGCGAAGACGATTACGATGAGGAGGTAAAAACGTTGGACTGGTGGGGCTACATCTGGCCTCAGGTTTACAACCTCAACCAGGTCGTCTACACCACCGGGACCATGTTCTCAAACGGTGGTTGGTATGGTGCGAAGCTGCGCGTTCAAGTGCGGCGGGACTTTGAATGGGTGGATGTTCTCGGAGTGACCGTAACGCCTCCCTATCCCTACACCGCGGACACAGGCAGCTTTACTACCTACACCTTGCACCTGCCGAACACATGGGGAGACGGCATGCGCATCATCGGCCAACCTGGAGGCACGGGCTACTTTACCTCCATCAATCAACTCGGCGTCTACTTCCAGGCGGAGGGTTCACCTCATTAACCTTTTACGGTCTGTGGGGAGTTGCCTAAGGCTTTTGGATTCTGCGGGTATTACCCCCGCAAAAGGTGCCCCGTTCCTTCACTGAGTTTGCTGACTAGTGGAATCGTCGTTCTCGTTCGCTTTAGGGATCAACCACCCCCGCCTGGCGCGCAGGAGTGGGTCTCCCAGACACTGAAACGTGGTACAACCAACCCCGATGCTACGGTTGGCCGAAAAGGTCCGTGATAGCCGCCGTGCTGGCATCGCAGGCATGGTTCAAGCAAGGTAGCTTGAAACCGCCTTCGATGGTCTTGAGTAGCGAGAAGTGCGTGTAGAAGACGTTGCTTTGTAAGTTGTGGAAGCCGTAGTTGGTATCAACGATGGCCGCGACTTGATTGATGGTAGGCGCAACGCTGTAGTCATCTTCGTCCCAGATGGTGACGATCGCGTTATGCCCTCTTTTCCACGCGGGAGAGGCGTGGATGGCCCCTACCAGCCGTTGCAGGGCCTGGTCGCCGAGCGCCATCAGCGCCGGGTTCAGGCCGACTTGCGTGCCGTTATCGTTCGGGTCGTATTGGCAGAACTGTGTGCCGTTGCCGCGACCGTGCTGATCGTTGCACTGGTTGGGCGCGATGAAGGAGTAATTCGGCACGTGGCCCGAGGCGAGGTCGGCGTAGATGCCGTTCGGTCCATCAAATGGAGCGACATTGGCCAGACTGTTCTCCGGGTCGGTGCCCTGTTGGGTCGATTGGAAATAGGCGAAGGGGTTGTGCTTGACGGCGTAGAGCTGAACAATCTCCCCGGAGTTGAACGTCGGCGGCTGCGCGGGCCACAGAGAGTTAAAGAGAGTGAAATCGGTGAGGTTGGTAAAGTTGCCGTCGCTGTAATTGATATTGTCGGCGCCTCCAAGCGGCAAGCTTTCCTGATAAGACTTCCAGGTTTTTCCTGCCGCGACCAGTTGGTCCGCGATGCTCAGACCGACGATGTTGGGATCCGCCGCGTACGATTTGGTGCCGTCAATGTTGATGACCGGATAGCCAGGATCTTCATTGGTATAGTCGATGGCAGGGGTGGCTGCATCGGTTCCGGTGCCAGAAATCGGGCAGATGGGAGTGGAAGTCGATTCGAAGTTCGTGATGCCGCTCACGATATTCGGCTGGCAGGAAGCGTCGTGCCAATCGGGCGGATTGTCATCGAGCACGCCGAAGTTCGATCCACCGTTGGTTTCCAGATAATTCGTCAGGCTGGGATGGGCGACCGCGAAGTAGTTAGTGGCGAGGTTGGCGGAGTTCGCGTACAAAGTGGTGAAGGGCGCGGCCGGATTATTCAGCACTTGGACGAAGCCGTGATTCTCCATCATGATGACCCAGACATGGTTGAGGGGAGGGACGCCTTTCGGTACAGGACCCTGCTGGGCGAAGGCGGCGACGGTAAGAGTGGCTATAAAGCCTGCCAGGACGAGTTTTTTCATTCGTGTCTCCTTTGAGATCTCGTGCGTTCCGTTTGCGTTGTGTTGACCCACACGTCGAGCGCTACAGACAAACTTTCGGAACCGTAGCAAGGGATTGTTACAGTCAGGTAACTGGGGAGTTAAGGTTTGATGAAAGGGAGCCGTCAATGACATCGTCGGTGAAACATGCGACGCATGGCCCGTTGAGAACGACCGTCATCGCGATCTCTTGCCAAGGCTCATAATTCGGCAACCGTTAAAGTGGCATTGGGCAACAAAGTCGGTGTAGTTGCCGGACAGGTCATCGACGCTGGCAGCGGCGCTGCGACAAAAGCGCTCCTTAAGTTTTCATTGACGACGATGGCAACCGCAGTGAAATCATGGCCGATGGTTGGGGTTCCTCTGCCGCCGGGGAAGGATCTAATTCTGCTGGTGATGGCTGTGTCGCGGCAGTCCAGTACCCAGCGACCGTTTCACACTCCCTTGCGTCTTGAACCGGGGCAGGAGATTTATATGGACATTCCAGTCTCCAATCAATGAAAACCGCTTGCGGCGAAATGGCGGTCATTGGCGAAATCGTGTTAACCCCAATTCAGTTAGGGTGTCGCTCCCCCTTCTCGAAGAAACGAATCCGGCGCGCCCGTGAGTTCTAAAAGCCGCCTTGGCCCGCACCGCCTTAGCGAGATCTTTCGACCACGCTCAGGGACGTCTGGCAGTTGTGGAATCCCCTCTCCCCATCCGTGCCACGTTTGTCGAGTGCTAGAAAAAAGGTAAAGGTTGAATGCCCACAATCTCATTCACTAAGAAGGGCGCTCCACCGCCATCCTCTTGCAATTGGCCGTTCGGGCCGACCACAA
>Ga0302140_10005327_pt1 | contig 16262 bp, 18 predicted proteins | sample I_Bog_E1_1_FD_202095 | JGI IMG/M metagenome (GOLD analysis project Ga0302140, IMG submission 202095) | Peat permafrost microbial communities from Stordalen Mire near Abisko, Sweden - I_Bog_E1_1 | ecosystem: Environmental > Terrestrial > Soil > Wetlands > Peat | place: Sweden: Abisko, Stordalen... | reverse complement strand
CTCGGTGGGTCTTCGAGGACAGCGATGGAGGCGTGGTGGGAACCAGCCAGGTATTTGCGCGTGCGGTGAATTGATTGGTAGCGCTAAGGGGAATCGAACGTAAATGCTATCGCTCGACCCCGCCGCCTCTCGTGTTAACTCCTTATTTTTCAACGTAGACTGAAGCGGTCATTTCAGGCTGTTTCAGCCTGTTGCGCCGTTCTGTGACATTTCTGTGCAGCAGGGGCAAGGCCGGATGGCCCTGGGCGACCATTTGTAGTTCTGGACGGGTGATGATTTCTTTGGGGCGTCCAAGTCGCATTGCTTGGAATCTGGACGGGTCGGGGAGATCGGCTGTAAGGTCACACGTACTTAATCGGCAGCGCGCGGCAAGCCGCACACCTGCCAGTTACTTCGTCTCGCGGGTCATGCCCCTTTCGATGAACGCCTGGAGCGCCGCGGCCGAGACTCGCCATTCCTTAGTGCCAATCTTCGTGCCCGGCAGACGGCCATCGGCGAGCATCCGCCGGATAGTGCGCGGGTGCATCTGTAATTGTTCGGCGGCCTGCTCGGCCGTTAGGTAGGCTTTATCCACGTGTCCGCATGATGCCACAGAAGCGCCAATGATTTCAATAGAGTACGTAAAATCATCTATAGTCGGTTGACTTGTGTCCGCAGAATATCAGATAGTGTCTACAGGATGCCGTAAGATATCGGCGTCACAAAAGGAGAAACATGTCAACCAAAACCCCCACGCCCGGCGCGCAGAATGCGCCGCAACCGCCCAACCCTTCCCCGATCATGGATGCAAACGAGATTCCGGATTGGGTGGAATACACGCCGGAGGACACGGATTACAGCTTGTCCATGTGTCCTCCGAGCGGTTCCGTGTAACAGGACATCTTCATCACCCGTGAAGAGTTCATCGCGCTGAAAGCCGCGCTCGCACGATTGCGCGGTTACATCACGCCGGAAAAGGTTGCCTGAAAGGAAATCCTATGCCCGGTGCCGCCGCCAGAAAGAGATATCACGCCAGATGGTGGGAAAACCGCAAAGACATTCCCTTCCAAACGATCTACGTTCCCCGCTCCATGGCGGAACAATGGGACCCGGAGCCCGTTTGCCTGTCATGGAACCGCCAATGGTACGTCATTGTCGGGCAGGGCGACTACTACCAGACTTCCGTCGACGGCCGGGAGTTCCTGCCCGTCAGGGTAAAGCTGCCCGAAACGGCCGAAGAGAGAGCCGCGGTGATGGCCGAATACCGCAACGCGGAACGCCACATGCGCGGGAATGGCTTCACGCCGGGGTACATCGTGCAGAAGATCGGTCCACCGCCGGCGTGAAAGGGAGAAAACGAAGGCCGGACCCTTCACAAAAACCCGGCCCTCAGGTTCATTACGCTTGATTTGTTAGTGGCGGGGAACCGCCGGAATTCTCAGAATTATCTTGCGCGGCCCGCTGGAGGGATCCGGCGGGCTTTCTTGTTTTCTCCGAGAAAGGGTTAGAGTTCCGGCTCCGCAGGTATGTCTTGGGCCGAGCCCGTAGCGGAATGATGAATGGCCACAAGTTGCTTCGCTAGAAGCGAGTCCAAGAGCGCTTCCATTCGCGAAACGTCGATCACCCTTGACTGCTCAAAGTGGCGATCGGCTTCACGCAAGGCCTCGAAATACGGGGTCCTGTCGTCCATGATAAGTTCCGGAATAGGCTTTTGGCCGGGCAGCGCAAAGCCAAGCTTTGCGCACAAGACGAGATATGAAAGCGCCCTCGCGCTCCTGCCATTGCCGCCGAAGAATGGGTGTATCCAGTTGAGACGCCACATCGAGTAGGCTGCCAGCGTCAGTGCGCTCTTCGCGTTCCAGTGCTCATCAAGATACGCGCACATCTCATCCATCAGCGCCGGTACTTGGATATGATCCGGCGGTTGATGATTTACGTTCAGGATGGTGACCGGACCATCCCTGAGGTGACCCGCACATCGATAAATCTGGTTTACCGCAAGCTCTTGTAGTTTGAGAATAAGGCTGAGCGAAACACGTTCAGCCGGTTTCCAGTTCGCAACCTTATCGGCAACAAAAAGCGCCTGGATATAGCCATTTCTGGCTTCCAGGCGCTTTTTTTCGGCCGTATCGGAGTAGCTTAGCCCCTTAGGAACAAACGGAGACAGGCTCTACCTTCTCTTCGTCTTTCATGGTCCTCGCCGCCTCGTCAATATCCGCTCGGGTGATGTTGTCATTCTCCAGTCGAGTATTGCCGTAGGCGAAGCTACGCGCTTGCTCCTCGCGCTCTTCACCCGTCATTTTGTATGACCGGGCGCGCTCAATCAGAAACTGAAGATCCGTAGACATTTCAAACCCCTTTCAAACATGTAGACGTTTAGACTATCTGGTCTGGTTCGGATATGCAAGAGGCATTTTGATGCCCAACCCTTTCGCCGCTAGTATGAAAATACTAGAAAGCTGCCAACGTGGTGGCGCTAGCGTAAGGTTTCTCTCAGAATTCGTGAGGATGATAAGCTCTCGGCGACAAAGCCTGCAACTGAACATCCGAAAACGCTTCCTGCGTAAACATTTCGACTTACTTTCGTTCTGGGAGCCTCGCCGCTATCTTGCGTGCCAGCGTGCCGGAGTTACGCCGCAGTTCAAGACCTGGGATGGCAAGGGAGCCTGGTCGCATTCGCCTGGTCGCTGAAAGCTGAAAATCCTGCGCTACCGGCTCGGAGGCACCCGCTTCGCCCTTTCCTGCTGGACCTGGACGGCGTTGCTGATGGCCGAATCGTGAGCGGCAATAACAGCTTTCCGAACGCGGTACTCGGTCAACACGGGATCGGTCCCGCGCGCATCAACCTGGTAGTAGTGATTCGTCGTTCCGCCGGAGAGCATGCGCCGGGAATCCCGGTTGCTGTAGACGTGGCCGCCCATCATCAACTCCGGGCCCCTTTCCCCGACGATATAAGCGCCGCCGATGGAGGCGTGGTGGGAACCAGCCAGGTATTTGCGCGTGCGGTGAATTGATTGGTAGCGCTAAGGGGAATCGAACCCCTATTTAAGCCTTGAGAGGGCTCTGTCCTAACCGTTAGACGATAGCGCCGTCCTCTCAAAAGTTTACCAAATTCGCGCTAATCCGGCGCGCCGGATTGAATTCGCTTGGCAAATGCGCTCCGGCTGTTCAACCTCAACGCCTCCCCCAGCGCCGCCCGGCAGCCCACGGAATCGCCTTTCTTCCGGTAAGCAATGGCCAGCCAAACAAAGGCTTCATCGTTCCGCGGGTCGAGAAGAGTCGCCTTCCTAAACGATTCGACGGCCTGATCAAGATCCCCTCCAAACATCTTCGGCGCATACAGTTGCCGTCGGCCCGTTACCGCGTAGGCGAATGCATTCTTGGGGTCAAGCTGAAACGCCCGTTTGGTTTCCGCGTCCGCCTTTGAGCCCAGCCGCATCGCCGTCAATGCGCCGCCATAACCGATCTTCGTTCCATAAAGGTCCGCCAGCAGGGCATGCGCGTTCGCGTTATGATCGTCAAGCTCGACGGCCCGCTTCGTTTCTCTGATCGCCAAATCCAGCCAGCGCTCGGCGCCCTTCTTGTCTTTTTTGAAATCCTTCGCCCTGCTGAGATAGAAATCGGCGCGGCCCAGATCGTAAAAACACCGCGCCGCCGTGCTCGTCTGGGCCGCGCTCGCTTGTTGCGTGCAGCTTTCGAAGCTCTTGCCGGCGGATTCCAGCGTTCCCTCCTCCAGCGCGCTTCGTCCCTCTTCCAGTTGACGTTCCCCGGTGTCGGCAAGCTGGCAATTCGCCGGGCCGGCAAACGAGGACACCAGAAACGAAAGAAGAATCAGGCTTGGGGTGCGGAGGCGAATAGCCCTTTCATCCTATCTCGGACTCATCGTTCAGGGTTTGGCCCCGCCCGCCGGATGGCTCCGGAATCAACCGTCGCGCCCGTCCTCGAAATCGTCTGAAAATAAAGATCGTCGCCGCTGATCTCAACAGCCAGGAACGATCGATCTTTGTCGTATCCAACCGCCGTCAGATCGGTCTTCGCAAGGTCGCCCTCGCGAAGTTCACCGCCCGCCCCTTCCACGAAGTAATAAATGCCCTTCTGCGGTTTCACGCGCTCGTAAACGTGGTCATGTCCGGCGAACACCACCTGCACCCCGTATTTGAGGAACACGGGTTCCAGAATCTGGCGCAATTCCACCGACGATCCGTGTGTCTTTCCCGACGAGTAAAGCGGATGATGGAAATAGCAGATCTTCCAATCCGAATCAGCCGTGGAAAGTCCCTTCTCCAACCAGGCCAGTTGGTCGGGATCCATGTAGTTGGAATCCAGCGCAAAAAATCGGACGTTGCCCTTTTTGAACGAATAGTATCGTTGTCCGTTCATGCCGAAGTATTTATAGAAGCGCTCGTTCGTATCGTCGTGGTTCCCCAGCGATGCATAGAACTGCACGCCCGCATCCAGCAGCGGCTTGTACGGGGTCTCGAACTTCTTTTTCAGATCCTCGTCGCTCTTTCCGCCATAAATGTTGTCGCCCAGCATTAGCACAAATGTGAAGGGAAATTTTTCACGAAGCTCCCTCATGCGCTGCGCCAGTTCATATTGCGGCGGTTTCCCTGTTCCCATGTCGCCAAAGGCGAGAAAGCGAACCGAGTCCTGCTTCACGGGCAGCGAGAGCGTCTGCGCGTGCAGCAGCAGCACGGCGCTAAGAAAGAGAAAGAGTCTGCGCATAAGTTAGGGAACGGCTTTCAAAGGCAGGGCTGCGGGAATGAAATCAATCACCATCCTGGCTTCCGAATCCTGCAGAACCAAATCGCGGCCGATGATATGGTACGCAAGCGGGTTCGGAACCTCAGGCAGACGCAGCAGCAGAGTCGGAGGAACCGTAGTCAGCGGAAGGTGTTCCGGATACGCGGCATTCACGCTCAGCGTCCAGCCCTTGACAGGAGCACCCTCTCGGATTGTCTTTCTCACATAGCGGGCATTGGGCCCTTGAAACACATCGTTGATCACCGCGCGAAATTGCCTGGAAATCTCGTCTGTGAAAATATCACCCTGTTTGGCGCTCGGCCGCGCTTCCCGAATCGCCCGTGCCAGCGCAGCCTGACGCTCTTGTATCTGCTTCCGTTTCTTGGTGGGTTTCTCATGCGGGAGCCAACTCTGCACGCTCTTGCGCACCTTCATATAGTTATCCACGCGCGTCGCAAAATCCTGAAATGCGGGCTGCGCCGGCGCGGCAACCACCGCCGGAGTCTGCGCCGCCCCCATCGCGAACAGGAAAAAAAGAAAAGTCAGCGTCAATTTTCCGCCGCCAGTTCCTCAACGGCTTCTTTCACCGCTTCTTTCATTGCATTTTTCACCGTCGCCTTCACGTCTGCGTGGCTCGCCGCCTCTTTGCCCGCCTTCGACACCGCCTGTTTTATGGCCTTCTTGATCGTCGATGCCAGAGGCGTCATCTGCCGGATCAATGCGCGGGTTGCAAGTTTGTCGGGTGCGTCGCTATCGGGGGCGGAAAGCTTACCGGCAAATGCGGAAGTCTCTTCGTAACCCGTCGCCGCCCAGTCCTGTTCAAACGTCGAGAGCAGGGTATTCACAACCTTCGCATCGTGCATGATGATGCCGATTTCCCGCCGTGATTCGAGCTCCAGTTGGCGCAGACTTTGGCTTCCCACAAACGCCCGCTTTCTATCCACAATGATCGTCCGGGTGTGCAGGCGCATTCTGGTCAGGCGCGAAATCGTCAGACCGGGCTTCTGGGGTGTCACGGAACCGATAATTTTCACATCCACGCCATCGTGAACCCGGTCTTCGATCATGCGGATGATCCGGCGGTCCGCGATTTTCGGGTCGTAGATGTACAGTTGTTTCCGTGCCTTTTTAATGAAAGCCGAGAGTTGCTCCCGGGCGTTCACAGGGCTCACCACAAAAGCGTCCGAGCCCGCAACATACTCCGTTCTGTTGCTGTCGGCGTCAAAGAGCTTCAGGGCCTCGCTCACCATCCTGACGTTTGTTGTCACGATGCCGAAGCCGCGGCTATGATCGATATCCAGGTGAACGAAGTTGAACGATAACAGGTACAGCGAGCGGCGATCCACAATCATCATCTTCCCGTGATATCGAACTAAATCGTTCGCCGTTCGCGCCACTGTAATCCCAGCCTCTAGAAATCGCATTTCGAGGCTGCGCAGCTTGGTTTCGCCCCCTCGGTTGGTTTGGGCGATCAGGGCCCGCACGGCAACGCCCCGGTCGGAAGCCGCCTTCAACGCGTTCTCAATCTCCTTGATGTCGAACCGGAAGATCAGAATATCGATGCTCTTCTTCGCACCTTGAATTGCAGCCAGAAGAGGTGCGGCGCCGTCTCGCGGTTGTACCAGCAGCTTCATCAAATATTTTCGGCTGCAACTGGGGTGCCAAAACAACGGCAACGGAGTTGCTCATAACTCTCTGCCGGGTAGTCAAACCGCGCCTGCACCTACGCCTGGACCTATATGAACTGCAAACTATCGAACACTCTTTGCATAACCGCTCCTCTCCTTTTCGCGCTCCCGTTTGTCGCCGCGTCGCCCGCCGCCGACTCGGCCCCTAAGGCGGACCACGTAGAGAGCGCCACAGGCGCCTCTCTTTGGCGGGATCGCGGCGACATAGCAGCTCTCGACCTCCTCGACGGACCCGGAGGAAAAGAACACCAGCCCTCCGGCAAGTTCAAATTTATCGACGAAGACATGAATGGCACATCGCCGAAATTCAACGTTGTAGACGACCAGGGCGTTCGCTGGAGAGTCAAACTGGGACAGGAAGTGAAGTCTGAGACCGCCGCCACCCGTCTTGTCTGGGCCGCCGGCTATTTTGCCGACGAGGACTATTACCTCCCCGAATTGCGCGTAGACGGACTCCCCAAGCTCTCCCGAGGAAACAATTTTGTGACAGCGGACGGCGTCGTACATGACGTCCGTCTGGAGCGCAAATTGAAAGGCCAAAAGAAAAAAGGAAACTGGAGCTGGTTCGACAATCCTTTCATCGGCACGCGTGAGTTCAACGGACTCAGAGTGATGATGGCCCTCATCAACAATTGGGATCTGAAGGAAGTCAACAACTCCATCTATGAGGAGAAGGGCGCAGGCCCGCGCTACGTAGTCACAGATCTGGGCGCTAGCTTCGGCAATACCGGAAACAGCCTCACCCGGTCAAAAAGCGATTTGCACGACTATCAGAAAACCCGGTTCATCCAACATGAAGAACCGCAAACCGTCGATTTCTTCATGAGCAGTCGTCCCTTCTTCGTTTCTGTGGTGAACGCTCCCAACTACTACACCCGCACGCACATGGAGTCCATCGCGAAAAAGATTCCGCGGGCAGATGCGAAATGGCTCGGTCAGTTACTGGGACGGCTTACCCCGCAGCAGGTTCGCGATTGTTTTAGCGCGGCCGGCTACACCCCAGAGCAAGTAGAGCTATACGCCACCATCGTGCGCGAGAGGATCGCGGACCTGAACCGCCTCTAACCTCACTCACCTGCCGGGACATTCTGCGACTGGATTCCAAACAGCTCGGCATACAACCCGCTAGCCGCGAGTAACGCGGAATGCGTTCCCCTTTCCGCGATCTGGAAGTCCTTCACCACAAAAATGACATCCGCCCGCTGGATGGTCGCCAAATGGTGAGCAATCACCACGCACGTTTTGTCTTTCATCAGCCGGTCCAGCGCTTCAAAGACCGTACGCTCCGACGCCGCGTCCAGACCCGATGTGGGTTCATCCAGCAACAGGATCGGGGTGTTGCGGATCACGGCGCGGGCGATCGCGATTCTTTGGCGCTGCCCTCCGGACAGGGAGACGCCACGCTCCCCCACCATCGTGTCGTAACCCTCCGGCATCTCCGTAATGAACTCGTGGGCATTCGCCAGTTCCGCGGCTCGAATAATTTCCGCTCGCGACGCATCCGGTCTTCCGTACGCGATGTTCTGCCAGATGGGCGCCCGGAAAAGCACCGTATCCTGCAGCACAAAGCTCATCTGCTCCCGCACCGATTTCAAACGATAGTTGCGGATGTCCGACCCGTCGATTTTCACTTCACCCGAGGTCGGATCGTAAAAGCGCGGAATCAAACCCACAATGGTCGATTTTCCCGCCCCGCTCGGACCCACGAATGCCGCCACCTGCCCCGGCTCGATTTCAAAACTGACATCGGTCAACAGCGGACAGTCGGGAGTGTAGCTGAAGCTGACTCGCTTGAATTCGATCCGGGCCCGGAATGGCTGCGCAGTATGCGCTCCCCGTCGATCGCGCAGTCGGCTCACCGTATTCAAAATCTCCAGAATTCGTTCATAGCTGACGGCCGCTTTCGACACCGTGTCCGTCATTTTCGAAAGGTCCCGCATTGGCTTATACATCTTGCCCAGGTAAGAGAGGAAGACAATCAGGTCTCCCACGCTTAGGGCCCCGCTCAGCGCCAAACGTCCGCCGTAACCCAGAACCAGGCAGGTACCCACCGCGGCAAGCACTTCCACAATCGGAGCCAGCGTCGCCTTCAGCTTGCGCGCGTGCAGCGCCGTCTCCACGTTATCCAGGCTCTGCTCCTCAAAACGGCGCTGTTCGTAATCCTCTCGGGAAAACGCCTTCACCACCCGAATCGAGGAGAAAACCTCCTGAACCGTTGTCAGTAGCTCGGTTTCCTTTTGCCTCACTTCCCGCGAAGCTTTTTTGATTCGTTTTGTGAAAAAGAACACAACCAGAAAAAGCGCGGGAACAATCGACAACGCGATCAGCGTGAACCGCCAGTTGATGTACAGCATCACCCCCACCATCCCGGCGATGGTCAGGGTACTCACCAGCATCCCAAGCAACGCCGAAGTGATGAACGTCTGGACGGCTTGAATGTCGCTGGTGACCCGGCCAATCAGATCGCCGGTCCTTTTTTCATCGTGTTCGGCGAGCGAAAGCTGGTGAATATGCTGATACAGCGTCCGCCGCAGGTCGTGCATGACCCATTGCCCAACGCTGGTAGTCAGGTAAGACTCCAGATAGGAGCTGAGCGCTCCCACTACCGCGATTACGGCCACAGCCGCTACCGCGAAAGTGAGGATCGAGAGCTTGTCGTGCCCCGCCGTATAGCTCACGACAGTCGCCAGCCATCCTGGTAAGTGCTTCGATTGCAGCACGTTATCGACGATGATCTTCAGCGGCCAGGGATCCAGAAGGTCCGCGCCGGTCTCACCGAGGACCGCGAGAAATGCCAGGGTTAGCGCCTTCCAGTGAGGACGCAAAAGCTCGGCCATCCGCAGCCAGTTGGACTTTCCGGGCGGCTTCGACGAAGCTGTGTCTTCAGGCAAATTCAGGGCTCCTCATAGCCCGCTTCGCAACTGAAGTGCCGTCTAAAAATAGCAGCTCCAATTTCCACAGAATCAACAACTTAGGTGGGGTAGGCCCTTAGCCTTCCCATGTAGGGTCTTTTAGCGACCTGCCTCGCAACCTAACAAGCGTACTAAAGTACTAAAAACCCGTTGACAGTGTCTTACGAAGACGATACCCTGACTGTTGCCCCGGTTGTAATCTTCGCGTGATCCCTGGGCAACATACAGTTTCTGGAGCGAAGCGGGATGAACATTCGGCAACCTTTATATCTGGGTATTATCGGACTCTTTTCATTTGCCCCTTGCGTGTTTTCGCAGGCCTCGATGGACCTCACCAGCGCGGGCAACAATATCCTGGCTGGCGTTTATGTAGGCCCTTATTACGCAACCATCAACGGTCAGGCCAATGTGCCGATCATTTGTGATGACTTCACGGATGACTCGTATGTGGGAGAAACCTGGAAGGCCAACACCACAACTGTCTCGTCCAACGCGGCAACGATGATGTCGACGCGCATGGGATTGAGCGCGTCGGCCCAACAGGCGGACTATGGACAGGCCGCCTACCTCGCGCAGCAGCTGATGAGCGGAGCCACTTGCCCGCCCGGAACCACTTCCTGTGCATCGTCGGATTACGCCGGCGATATCCAGTTTGCGATCTGGCAGATTTTCGATCCCGCAGCGAAAGGAAACCCCCTCAGCTACCTTTCCGGCAGCGATTATAATAACGCCGTCGCGTGGTTAAACTACGCGTCAGCCCACGCGCCTTCCTACTCGACGGATTCGGGTGTCACGGTCTATTCCCCTCAGGGTGGCGGACCGCCCCAGGAATTCCTTGGAATGCCCGAGCCTGGCGCCCCACTCACCTGGGCCCTCGATCTGGGTGGCCTCGGTGGACTCGTTTTCTACGTGCGCCGCCGGTCTCAAGGCGTTCCCGCCAAAGGGTAACGCCTGCTTCTTGACCATCACTTCGACGTATCGCGTGAATCCTTCCGCGCCGGTACGCATCAAATTTCAAGCGATCTCGGGTCCCGCGCTACGGCGATCACATCAGATTTAGGGGACTTTTCATCTCCATTTGCAACGACTTGGACGAATTTTCATTTGCGAATTGCTCCTGCGCTCTGTTACGATCAAGCTGGCAGAGAACGGAACCCGCCTTCTTGAGTGCCAAACCCCAACCTAACGGAGTAAACAGAACTAACTGAATGAGCTTTACCGTTTTTCTAGGTAATCTGCCCGCATGGGTCACCGCGGACGATATCAAACAATGGCTGACCGCGGAGGATCTGGTTGCAGATTCCGTGAAAGTGATTCGCAATCACGAGACGCAAGAGTCGAAGGGCTTTGCGTTTGTGGAAGCGCCTACCGTAGATGAAATGCAGGCGATCATACGTCGTTTTGATCGTGCGCCGCTCGAAGATAAACTCCTTCGCGCGAACCCTGCTCAACCTACCAAGGGCAAAGGACAACCCGTAACCAGTGCCGTCGGCAACGACTCTCGAAGTGCTGCCGCCCCAATTCGAAGGCCCAAAAAGACCAGGGACCGCAACGCGGAGCCGCAAAGTGCCTTTGCGACCGAGCTTGCCAAAGTCCTTTGATCCGTTTGGGTGCTTCCAGGCAATAACCGCTCTTTAACAAAAGTCTTTAACAAAAGGTCTACTGAAGGTTCCGGTTCCAAATCCTACCAACACCTGTGCCGGGCGGGCACACTATTGTTTCTCCGAAGTTGTAGTAGCTAAAGGTTGTCAGCGGCTGGCACTTCTCGTGCCACAAGGGTGAACCATGAGATTTCTGCTGCTAAGCTCTCTCGTCGCTGGGGGGGCTTTCTTATTCCCGCAAGTTTCATTCGGGAATCAGCAGCCATCCATGCGCCTGGTGGCCGAAGACAACGTTAACTCCCGATACACCGTTGAGAGCATCGAAGTCGCCGGAGAGGCGCAGCCGATGTTGCCCCAGTCGCTGAAAAAGCGGGTGGCCAGCATGATCGGTGCGCGCTTCGATCCGGCGCAGTTCGATGAACTCGCGCAGGAAATCCGCAAACAGCTCCACCTCCGCTCCGTCGAGCCGCATATCGTGCGCGGCACAACTCCAGACCGGGTCCGCGTTCTGCTCGTGGCGGAGCGTCGCTCGGTCGAATTCGACGTCTCTGTACCGAAATTCCTCTACCATTCAAACCAGGGCTGGACTGCCGAGGCGCAGGCTTCCACCACCATCGCTCGCACCAACGTCGTGCGTGTCGGGCTCGTCAGCGACGGCGATGAACTCACCGAGCGCTTCTCCGGCGTCACCGCGGCCTACGAAAATCTCAACGCCGGTAGCGATCGGCTGCACACGGCGTTCCTCATCGAAGATTTCCATGAGCAGTGGAATCCGGCCACCGCGCTGGCTGATGGTCCGGCCCAGCCGGACCTTTACCGCTCGCGCAGGAACCTTCAGCCCGAGGCCATTTTCCTGATCGCCAAACCCCTTACCGTAACCGTAGGCGTCAGCTTCGAGCAAATGGACATGGAAAACCCCGCCATTTCGGCCCGCAACGCCAATGCCATCGTCGCCATCGTTCGTTATTCCAACCCCATCGAAGGCTTTGCCGAGCCCCAGCAATTCGACGCCAGCTACACCCTCCGCTCCGCCTACGGCATCGGCGGCGATTACCACTACACGCGGCACAACGCCGCCGCCCGGTATTCCGTGAAGCTCGGGCGGAGTACACTAGCGGACGAGGCCTTGGCGGGCGAAGTATCCGGCAACGCGCCCCTTTACGAACGTTTCGTGGTCGGGACGAGTTCTCTTCTGCGCGGATGGAACCGGTATGAAATCGATCCACTGGGAGGAAACCGAATCCTGCACAATTCCGTCGATTACAGTTTTCGGATGAACTCCTGGGAAAAACCGTCGTCCCTCGAAGTCTTCTACGATGCGGGTGTGCTCTCGAATCAGGGACAAGCCGCTCCAGTTCGTAGTTCGATGGGCATCGGCTATCGGCAAAGCGTCTTTAACCTGGCTCTGGCGTTTCCGTTCCGGCAGGGTCGGGTAGAGCCCGTGTTTATGGTTGGAATGAACTATTGATGAAATTCTCGCGCAGGAAATGGCTGATCGCGCTTGTCGGCGCTCCGCTTACAGGTCTCCATCTCGCGAAAGCCCTCAGTGCTCAGCAGCTTGCCGCGCGCCTCGACGGCGATTATCTCCGTATCGCCGCCCCGCACCTCGCCTTTCTCACCGGCAAAACCCTGGAACGTCTGCATGATGGCGCGGTGGTCTCCTTCGTCGGTCAGCTCAGCCTTTCCGTGGACGGAAATCAGACCGTCCAAACCCGGTCCGTTGCCCGTTTCGCCGTCAGCTACGACATCTGGGAGGAAAAATTCTCCGTCATCCGTTTGCAGCAGAACAAGCGCACCGCGTCCCACCTCACCCTCGAAGCTGCCCAAAACTGGGTCTTCGACAATCTGACGCTCAATGCCAGCGCCCTGCCGCAGGACCGCGCCTTCTGGCTTCGTTTCGATTTTCGGGCCGAGGATTTGAAGACAGGCCTCGATTTCATTGGCGGATCGGGCATCGACCTCACCCGGCTGGTCGAAGTCTTTAGCCGCCCCGCCGGCTCCGCGCAGCCTCACTGGACGCTCGACGCCGGTCCGTACTCATTCGCCGAACTGCGTTCGAAGGCATTCTGATCCGGATGAAGACCCTCCGCACACGCCTGACGCTTATTTTTGTCGCCGCCACAGCCGTTCCCCTCGCGGCAACATTGTGGATGTCGTCCTCTCTTCTGGAGCGCAGCCTCAGCTACTCGTCCATCGCAAGGCTGGATTCCACTTCGCGGTCCCTGCACGACGCCGGGCGCGAGTATTATGATGCCTCGCGCGAGTCGTTGGAAGCGGATGCGGATGCCGGCCGCGCCGCTCCCCAGGCCGTCGCTCCGCCCGATTTCGACGCCGAGCAACAGGACTTTTGGGCCAGCACCGAGAGCGAACGATTCGCCCTTGCCGGGGACAAACTGTTCCTGTTCCGCCGTGGGCCCGGCGGTATCGATGTTTTTTCAAAACCGCTGCGCCTGAATCTGGGCCGAATCTCCAGCGAATTCCGCGACGCGCGCGCCCTGGTGGACGTCGAGCGCTCGCGGGACCTGCGCCGGGGCTTCAATTTCACATTGATTCTAATCACCGTTTTTATCTGGCTGGCTTCGTTCGCCGTTTTGGCCTATGTCGCGAGGCGTGTCAGTAAACCCATCCGCGACCTCGCTTCCGGGCTCACCGAATTGGCGAGCGGCAATTTTGCCGCTCGCCTGCACCCTGCGCAGAATGACGAAATCGGAATCGCCACCGCCGCCTTCAACAACACCGCCGCGCAACTCCAGCAAAGCCGCGATCGCCTCGTTTACCTCACCCAGCTCGCCAGTTGGCAGGTGCTGGCCCGCAAAACCGCCCACGAAATCAAGAACTCCCTCACCCCCATCCGCCTGACGGTAGAGGAAATGGTTGCCCGCCATTCCGATGGGCCGCTCGAATCCCAGCGCGCTTTCCTGGAACAAGCCGCCCAGATCGTGGTGGACGAAGTCGAATCCCTGGAGCGCCGCATTCGCGCCTTCTCCGAGTTTTCAACCGAGCCTCCCATGTGTCCGGAGCCGCTCGATATAAACGCCGTCGTCGAAGAGCGCATTGCTTTCCTGCGCCGCAGCCATCCCGAAATCGAGTACGCCGTTCGGCTCGCTGAGCAGGCCGTCCCGGTGATGGCCGATCAGGACCTGGTGCGTAGCATCCTGGTGAACCTGCTGGAAAACGCCGCCGAAGCTGCCGGCGAAGGCGGCCGCATCATGGCGCGCACCGAATCGGACGACGAGCGCGTGGTCATTGAGGTGCATGACTCCGGCCCCGGCCTGAGCGATCTGGCCCGCAAGTCTCTGTTCCAGCCGACCATCTCCTTTAAGAAGCGCGGTATGGGCCTGGGGCTCTCCATCGCCCGCAAATGCGCGCTGCTCACCGGCGGCGACATTTTGCTCGTCGCGGGCGAACTGGGCGGAGCCGCCTTCCGCGTTGTCCTTCCAAAACATCACCCATGAATCAGCGCCGCGTTTTGATTGTGGATGACGAAGAGAATATCGGGCGCTCCCTGCGCTTGATTCTGGAACGTGAAGGCTACAGCGTCAACGCCTTCCGATCCGTGAAGGAATTCCAAACTTTCCCTGACCTGGGAAAAGCCGACGTCTTCGTCTTCGACGTCCGGCTTCCCGATGGCAACGGGATCGATCTCCTCCGCATGGTGCAGGCCCGCGAGATTCCTGCCCCGGTGGTCATGATTTCCGGCCACGCAACCATCGCCGACGCCGTCGAAGCCACCCGCGCCGGAGCCTTCGATTTCCTCGAAAAACCGCTCAGCCGCGACAAGGTCCTCGTTGCCTTGAAAAATGCGCTGGCGCAATCCGCCCTGCGCACCGAAAACCAGAAATTGCGCGAGATTGTCGGACCGGGTCCGAAGATGATCGGCACCAGCCCTGCCTTCGTTCGCACCGTGGAGCAGGCTTCCATGGCGGCGTCATCGGATGCGCGCGTCCTGTTGATCGGAGAATCCGGAACCGGCAAGGAACTGCTGGCCGAGCACGTGCATGCCAATAGCCCTTTTGCGGCCGGCCCATTCGTGAAGGTCAACTGCGCCGCGATCCCCACGGAGCTGATTGAATCCGAACTCTTCGGGCATGAGAAAGGCGCGTTCACCGGCGCAACCGCCGGACGCCGCGGCAAGTTCGAACTGGCCGACGGCGGCACTCTATTCCTGGATGAAGTGGGTGATCTGCACGCCGGCTCGCAAGCCAAGCTGCTGCGCGTGCTTCAGGAAGGCGAATTCCATCGCGTAGGCGGCGAGCAGAATATCCGCGTGAATGTCCGTGTGATTTCGGCAACCAACCGCGATCTCACTCAGCTCGTGTTACAGGGTAAATTCCGCGAAGACCTCTTCTATCGCGTCAGCGTCGTTCCCATCCGCGTCCCGGCGTTGCGCGAGCGCCCGCAGGATCTGCGCCCCATGGCGGAATATTTCCTGGACGATTTCACGCGCCGCAACAGCTTCCGTCCGCGAACGATCGAGCCCGAGGTGTTCGAGGCCTTCGAGCACTACCACTGGCCCGGCAACGCGCGCGAGCTGCGCAATATGGTGGAGCGCATGGCCATCCTCACCACGGGCGAACGCATCACCCGCGCCGCGATTCCCGTCGAACTCCGGCTGGCCCGCGAGACCGGAACGAAGTCGACGGTTCACGAAGCCCGCGAACACGCCGAGCGCGAGCACCTGCTCCGCGCGCTCGAAGAATCCCAGTGGAACGTGTCAGGAGCGGCACGCGCGCTAGGGATGGAACGAACGAATCTGCATAAGCGCATTCGCGCGCTAGGGCTGACCCGCGACCGGTAAGGGCGCACGCCAGTAAAACGAGGCGCTCCAACGTGGGGGCTTGTTCTCTTCGACGTTTACCTGTTCTTGGTCTTGCTGAACGTCGCATTCCTTTTGCCATATCCCTATCATCTGGAGCATCTCAGCCTCTTAGCCGGTGTGGCCGCGCCGTTGGCGTTGTGCGTGTGGCTCACCGGCAAGATCCATTAGGCACCATCGGGTGCTACGTTTAAAAGGTGGGTGAAAAGGCTGCGAATTTGCTGAACGAGTTCGACAAGCTTCCGGCTCCCGAAAAAGAGTCGCCAGCGGTCGAAATACTTGCGCACGCACAAGCACAGGGCCTGCCGCTATCCTTGATTTCCAGGTTATTATTAGAGCGAGTTGAAGAGCCGAAACCAACGCTTTCTCCTGCGGAACGCGTAATCGCCCTTCGCGAATGGGCGGCAAGCCATCCCATCTCGACGCCCCTGTCCGATGAGGCCATCAGCAGGGAAAATCTGTACTCCGATGGCGGATAGCGCCTTCTCGAGCGTGGTCTTCCCGTTTGTTTCACGCTACAAAA